>Ga0105240_10000553_pt1 | contig 69247 bp, 55 predicted proteins | sample KBSC54metaG_FD_80426 | JGI IMG/M metagenome (GOLD analysis project Ga0105240, IMG submission 80426) | Corn rhizosphere microbial communities from Kellogg Biological Station, Michigan, USA - KBS C5-4 metaG | ecosystem: Host-associated > Plants > Roots > Rhizosphere > Soil | place: Michigan, USA...
ATCGATAGACCGCCACATCTTGGGAAGAATCAAGCCTATTAGCGAGTGCTCGTATTTCGTGTCAATTCAGCGGATTTTGCTCAACTTGTATGGCAAAATGAAGCGAGCAATCATGGCAGAATGTTTTGCAAGCCATTGATTTTATTTACATATGCCGCTCAACTTTATTGACAAACGATACACGATCAAGACGAAGCCTTTGTGATTTCAGGCGTGGTTGATAGCGCAGGATATTCGCAGGACGCCTATCTGGCCAACTCGGTCAGGCGAGCGGCGGGTGCGGCTTGGAAGCGGTCGTTGCGGTAGAGGGAGCCTGAACGGCTGTTGAGGGTGGCGGATTCAACCGGGCCGTTGGAAGGTCATTCGAGAGTCCGTTTTCACGCCGGTCGCAGACGCTATAGGGGACGCGTTGCGGCGCCTATGCCGAGGATGGTCCGACGACGTTCTGTCAAAATACCCGCTTACTCCTCCTGACCGATCGCGGAATGGAACTCAGACAACTACGCTATTTTCTCAGCGCCGTGGAACACGGAAGCATGGGCAAGGCAGCGCTGGAACTCGGCGTGGTGACCTCGGCATTGAGTCAGCAGATCAGCCGTCTCGAAGGTGAACTGTCCACGCGTCTGCTGCAACGCACCTCGGGCGGCGTCGTTCCAACCGACGCAGGTTTGGCGTTCTGGCGTCAGGCGCAACTCGCGCTGCGTCATATCGACGATGCCGCGCTCGCTGCACGCTCAGCCCGTCTGTCGGGCCATGTCAGCGTCGGCATGGCGCCGAGCACGGCGAGCGTGCTAGGTGTCGCATTCATGCAGGCCATGCGCTCGCGCTATCCCGATGTGCGGCTGCACATGGTCGAAAGTCTCTCCGGCTATCTTGCATCCATGCTGAGCGCGCGTCAGATCGATCTCGCCGTGCTGTTCCGCGAGGAGCCCGCACAACGCTGGAGCGTGCTGCCGCTGCTGGATGAGCGGCTGTTCCTGATCGGCGCGGGCGATCTCGATGGCATGCCGACGAGCGCATCCGTCCGGCTGAAAAATCTCGGCAGGCTTCCGCTCGTTCTTCCCAGCGGCACGCATGGGCTGCGTTCGCTGCTGTTATCAGCGTTCAGGCGCGCCGAATACGAGCCGAACATCGTCGCCGAAGTCGACGGCCTTGCACTCCTGATGGACTTCGTCCGCACCGGCATCGGCGCGACCATACAGCCTGGCGCGGCGCTCGCAAGGCCCGAGAACGTGATACTGACGAGCGTGCCCGTCGCGGATAAATACGCCACACGGCACAACATGCTCGCCAGCATCTCCGACGACGAACTGTCTCCCGCCGGTCTCGCTGCGCGCGTGGTGCTCGCCGATGTCGCCCGTCAACTGGTGCAGGAGGGGCGCTGGCCCGGTGCGCGGCTGCGGGAGCCTCGGCCTTCACAAAAAGTGAAGACCCCTTGACGGCTGGCTGGTAGCGACGCGGGCACGAGACCTTTACGATTTGTCCAAAAGGAGACAAGTCTGATGGTCGATGTGCTCGTAATCGGAGGAGGCAATGCTGCGCTGTGTGCCGCATTGATGGCGCGCGAAGCGGGCGCCTCGGTCCTGCTTCTCGAATCCGCGCCGCGCGAATGGCGCGGCGGCAACTCGCAACACACGCGCAATCTGCGCTGCATGCACGATGCGCCGCAGGACGTTCTCGTCGATGCCTATCCGGAAGAGGAATTTTGGCAGGACCTGTTGAAAGTCACCGGCGGCATCACGAATGAGCATCTCGCGCGGCTGACGATCCGCGCGTCGTCGTCGTGCCGGCCGTGGATGCAGAAGCACGGCGTACGCTTCCAGCCGCCGCTGTCCGGCGCGCTGCACGTGGCCCGCACCAACGCGTTCTTCATGGGTGGCGGCAAGGCGCTCGTCAACGCGTATTACCGCAGCGCCGAAGCGCTCGGCGTCGATATCCGCTATGAAACACCCGTCGATTCGCTTGAACTTGACGGCAGCCTCTTCATCGCGGCGCGCAGCGGCAGCCAGCGCTTCGAGGCGCGCGCCTGCGTGCTGGCGGCAGGCGGCTTTGAATCAAATCGCGAATGGCTGCGCGAAGCGTGGGGGCAAAACGAGCGCGGCGAATGGCCCGCCGACAACTTCCTGATTCGCGGCACGCGCTTCAACAAGGGCGTGCTCATCAAGCATATGACCGACGCCGGTGCGGACATGATCGGCGACCCGTCGCAGTCACACTGCGTCGCCATCGATGCACGCGCGCCGCTGTATGACGGCGGCATCTGCACGCGCATCGACTGCGTGTCTCTGGGCGTCGTGGTGAATCGTGACGCCGAGCGCTTTTACGACGAAGGCGAGGATTTCTGGCCGAAGCGCTATGCAATCTGGGGACGGCTCGTTGCGCATCAACCGGGGCAGATCGGCTATTCGATCATCGACTCGAAAGCAATCGGCCGCTTCATGCCGCCGGTGTTTCCGGGCGAAAAGGCCGATACGCTGCCGGAACTCGCGCGCAAGCTCGGGCTGCCGGAAGCGCGCTTCATGGAAACGCTCGCGCGCTATAACGACTCATGCCGCGACGGCACCTTCGACCACACCGCGCTCGACGACTGCCACACCGAAGGTCTCGCGCCGCCCAAGACGCACTGGGCGCGCCGCATCGAGACGCCGCCGTTTTACGGTTATGCGTTGCGGCCAGGCATCACGTTCACGTATCTCGGACTAAAGACCAATGACCGTGCGCAGGTTCACTTTGGCGGCAAAGCCAGTGAGAACCTGTTCGTGGCCGGCGAAATGATGGCCGGCAACGTGCTCGGTAAGGGCTATACAGCGGGCGTCGGCATGTCGATCGGCACGGCCTTCGGGCGCATCGCCGGGACGCAGGCCGCGCGCGCCGCACTCAAAACGACGGAGGCAACCAGTGCAGCAGTCTGACCCGCTCGCGCCCGAACGCATGCGCACGGCGTTATCGGTCGATACGAAAAAAACGTCGCACGGCAGCACGGCGCGCGTGATCCCCATTGTGCCGATGAGCGCCGGCGAAACCGAAGTGGCACGACAGATGCAGATCTGCAACGCCTGCCGCTACTGCGAAGGCTTCTGCGCTGTGTTCCCGGCCATGACGCGCCGCCTGGAATTCGGCAAGTCGGACGTCAACTATCTGGCGAATCTCTGCCACAACTGCGGCGCGTGCTATCACGCGTGCCAATACGCGCCGCCGCACGAATTCGGCGTGAACGTGCCGAAAGCGATGGCCGAAGTCCGGCTCGAAACCTACACCGAATACGCGTTTCCCGCGTCGTTCGGCGCGCTGTACAAACGCAACGGCCTGACTCTGTCGGTGGCACTGGCGGCCGGACTCGCGCTGTTTCTGCTGCTCGGTACGGCATTACACGGCGGCTTGTCGGGCGATGTCGCGCCAGCGAACTTCTACGCGATCTTCCCGCACAACCTGCTCGCGGCGATGTTTGGCATCGTTTTCCTGTTCGCCGTTCTCGCGCTCGGCGTGGGCGTCACGCGTTTCTGGCGCGACGTGTCGGCAGGAACGGCGAGCGCGCCAGCCGTCGCGGAAGCGGCCAAGAACGCGCTGACGCTCAAGTACCTGGACGGCGGCCACGGCGACGGCTGCAACGAAGAGAGCGATGCCTTCACACTGGCGCGGCGTCGTTTCCATCACCTGACGTTCTACGGCTTCATGCTGTGCTTTGCAGCAACCGCAGTTGCGACGCTCTATCACTATGCATTCGGTCTGGAAGCGCCGTATCCGTTTCTGAGCGTGCCGGTGCTGCTGGGAACCGCGGGCGGCATTGGGCTGATTGCGGGGGCGGCGGGACTGCTGTGGCTGAACCTGAAACGCGTTCCGGAGCGGGGCGATGCCCGTCAGCGTCCGATGGACCGCGGCTTCATCGCGCTCCTGCTTCTGACGAGCGCATCCGGTCTCGCGCTGCTCGCGCTCCGCACGACCTCGGCGATGCCGTCGCTGCTCGCGATTCATCTTGGCATCGTGATGGCGCTGTTCGCCACGCTGCCTTACGGCAAGTTCGCGCACGGCATCTTCCGCTCGGCGGCGTTGCTCAAATCGTCGATAGAGAAGCGGCAACGCAACACACTGAGCCTCAGTTCGGATTAGCAGTCACTAGGGCGCCTTGGGCGCCCATCACTATAGATAAGAAGCAGGAGACGCAATGAACCGCACAGAATCGATCGCCGCTACGTCCGGCGTTTCGCCCATGACGAGGGCCGCCGCCGTGTTGCGCGTGACCAGCGGCAATTTCATCGAACAGTTCGATTTCTTTCTGTTCGGCTTCTACGCGACATCGATCTCGAAGATCTTTTTCCCGTCCACCAGCGAGTTCGCCTCGCTGATGCTCGCCTTCGCGGTGTTCGGCGCGGGCTTTCTGATGCGTCCGCTCGGTGCGATCTTTCTCGGCGCGTATATCGACAAGGTCGGACGGCGCACCGGGCTGATCGTTACGCTGTCGATCATGGCGAGCGGCACCATTCTGATTGCCTGCGTGCCTGGGTACGCGACGATCGGCCTGCTCGCGCCGGCGCTCGTGCTGCTCGGGCGTCTGTTGCAGGGCTTCTCGGCGGGCGCGGAACTGGGCGGCGTGTCTGTCTATCTCGCGGAAATGGCGACGCCCGATAACAAGGGCTTTTACACGAGTTGGCAGTCGGCGAGCCAGCAGGTCGCCATCGTCCTGGCGGCGGCCATCGGTTACGGGCTGAACCAGTGGCTGTCCGCGCAGCAGATCGGTGCATGGGGCTGGCGCGTGCCGTTTTTCATCGGCTGCGCGATCGTGCCGTTCCTGTTCATGTTGCGCCGTTCGCTGCAGGAGACCGCAGCGTTCGAAGCGCGGCGGCATCATCCGCAGGCGCGCGAGATTTTTGCGATACTGCTCGGCAACTGGCGCACCGTCATCGGCGGCATGCTGCTGACGGCGATGACCACCACCACCTTCTATCTCATCACCGTCTATACGCCGACCTTCGGGAAGTCGGTGCTGAAGCTGTCCACCTCCGACAGCCTGATGGTCACGCTGCTTGTGGCTGCATCGAATTTCGTCTGGCTGCCGATCGGTGGCATGATTTCCGACCGCATCGGCCGCAAGCCGCTGCTGCTCGCCATTTCCATGCTGGCGATCTTCACGTCTTATCCGGCGCTGTCCTGGCTCTCCGATGCACCGAGCTTCGCGCGCATGCTGATCGTTCTGCTGTGGTTCTCGTTCTTCTTCGGCATGTATAACGGCGCGATGGTCGCCGCGCTCACCGAAGTGATGCCGGTCGAAGTGCGCGTCGCAGGCTTCTCGCTGGCGTTCAGTCTCGCGACGGCGCTGTTCGGCGGCTTTACGCCGGCGGTATCGACGTATCTGATTCAGGTCCTGCATGACAAGGCCGCACCAGGCTACTGGCTGAGCTTCGCTGCGCTCTGCAGCTTGTGCGCGACGCTCAGGCTGTACCGTCGCCGCGCGGGCAGCAACGCGTCGGCGGCATCGTCGGCCTGATAGCGATTGCATCGGCCCGTTTACGTAACCCCGGCGTTGCACCGGGCTTTCGCGTTCTCAGCGGCGACAAGAAGGGTCAGCTTGCGCAGCAACGCAGGCCACTCCATCTTGCCGTAAGAGCGGCGCGTCTGTGGTTGATTGCTCATGTGCCCGGCACGCAGATTATGGGCTGACAGCCTATTCGACTGACCAACGAGTGGGCTTGCCGGGAATTTTTCATCTGCATGTCGGCAAACGATCATCGGAACGTGCGGCTGGCATTGGCCGCATATATCGATCACTTGTTGACGGACTGATTTTACCGGCTCACATGCCAATGGCTGAGCGATTCCATCAAGCTGTTGCATCGACCGGTTGAATCCGCCGTCGGCAACAGCCATATATCAAACATCTGCTTTGGATTCGTTGCTTGCCTCGATTCAAGGGTTGCCGCACCGAGTTACGTTGATTGATGGCACATCACTTTCGCTACGATGCGCTTCATATTCTCCTCAGTAAAACTACATGAAAAATCGTGCCATTGAGACGTGCGCAATGCTCATTGCTGTTTTCGCTGGCGCGGCCGTCTCCCTCGTCGCCAGAGCAGCTCCTCCTCGGGAAGTCGGCGCGCCCAGCTACGACACCTATAAGTCATGGTTGGTCGCCTGCGACAACGCCTTGACCTGCGAGGCGAAGGGTTTCGCAGACGGTGGCGAATCCAGCGCAGACTTGCGCTTCATTCGCGCGGCCGGGCCAAGCAGTTCGCTCGAAGCACGGCTAAATGTCGTAACCAACGACAGCATCGATCTCGGTGACCTGCGTGTTGATGGAGAGCCACTGCGGCTGGACGAGTCGGCCTGGCGTGTCGACTACGCCAATAATGTGGCGACTTTGTCGGCAACGCGGCCGGCGGCCGTGGCAGCCTTCGTATCCCGGCTTCGCAATGGCACAAAGCTTCAGGTCGGTTCGGAGGCAAGCGCTTATATTCCTCTCGATGGCATGGTCGCCGCGCTGTTGCGCATCGATGATCGACAGGGACGAATCGGGGGTGTTACCGCGCTGATCCGCAAGGGCCCTGCACCGGCCTCCCGAGTCACACTCGCACCGTCACTACCGGTCGTACCGACACGGAAGATCGTTTCGCAGTTGCCCGATCAAGAGGAAAAGAGCCTGATCACGCGCACGAAACATATCCGGGACGCCAGTAGTTGCGAGAACAATGCGTCAAAGTATCTCGAAGAAGCGGCGTATGCGCTCAACACACAGAAGGCGTTGGTTTTTCTCCCATGCATTCAAGGAGCCTACCAAGGATCATCGGACGTGTTCATCGCGCCGCGCATTGGTGGAGGAGCACCGGAGCCCATCAAGCTGAGAGATCCTGCGGGGGAAGTTTTAGACTCCTCACTGTTCGAACCGAGCTTTGACCCTGCTACCGGCGTCCTATCGACTTTTGCCAAGGGGCGCGGGCTGGCTGATTGCGGTTTTCGGGCCGAATGGATCTGGGATGGTCAGGCATTTCAGATTTCGGCTGCGTCGCAGCAGAATACCTGTGGTGGTGTTGGGCCCGGTGACTGGCCCACACTCTATCGGTCGCGAAAGAGGTAAAGAAACACCTATGTTCCCGCAGGCGCCTTCGATCTCGGTTGCGAGCGCGGCGCGTATGTCCGCGCCACGATCTGGCCTCAGTGAGGCATCAGCGGCAGGAACGGCTGCTGGCCCTCTGGCGTACTTTCTCCATGAACGTGGGCATATCAAAGACCGGGAGATCGTCATCGAACAGGAGCGGTTGATGCAACCACCGTCTCCAGACGTCATCAAAGTGTGCTCGACATTGACGACGGCAAAGTTTCGCGATTGATGACCGGAGGTGGCGCTAAGGTCGCGCGGTCGATGGATCTGGAAGTTTGACGAGAAGGGCCGCTCCGAGTCGCGAGCGCCCAGCCGCGACCCGCCGCCAGCGCGGCGACGGTCCTCCTCGAAATGTCGCGTCAGCGCGAAGCCTCGCCGTCGCGGCGCGATGATCCTCGACCGCCGACGGAGTTCAGGCTGCCGCCGCCTTATGAATCGAGTCGTGCTGATCGCCACCCAAGATATCGACGAGACTGGTCAGCATCCGCCCCAATTCACCCGTCATCAGCGTGACATCCGAGTCGAAGCGTTCATCGTCGTTCTGCGCGGTGGGGTCCGTCGCCTCCTTGATCACGTCGAGCGGCGTGACACGCTTGATCGTCAGCGACGGTGTCAGCACGAAGGAGATCCGGTCATCCCAGGTCATCGCGAGGCGCATGCATTGTTTGCCGGCCTCGATGTGCCGGCGCATATCGTTCGCTTCCAGCGCGTGGCCGACATATCGCACCGTGGCGCCGCCTTCGCCGCTCGAGCGCAACTCGGCGTCCTGGTCCACGGTGAATCCGCCCGGCGCCTCGCCGGACAGCAGCCAATCCGTCATCGCGGCGACCGGCGAAAGCGCCACATGAACGCCGGCGAGCGGCAACTGATCGATCGATTTGACGAGCAGGCCGCGAACGTCGTCGGCAAGAGCTTGTGCAGCCGCATCGATGACGAGCCAGCCGTTCACCGTATCGATCCACACGCGGGTATCTCGGCGAATGGTGAACGCGCGCGGCAGCAGTTCGTCGGTAACCTGCTCCTTGAGTTCGCGCAGCTGTTTTCGCCCCACCTTGAAGCCCTGCTGCTCCTCGACTTCAAGCGCCCGGGCCTTGGTCACCTGATTGACGACCGACGCCGGGAGCAGCTTCTTTTCGGCACGAAACAGCAGCAGCATCTGCCGGTTGATCGAATACACAAGCGCGCCGTCGTCACGCGGCGACGCCCATCCGAAGGTCTGCATCTCGACACTGCTGCCCGGTTGAAACGCGTGGGGCGCCAGCCATTTTTCCATCTGATCGGGGGTAACGGCCCAAGGCGCCGGAAGACGATGAAGCTGAAGATTTTTGAACCACATAGGAGTACGGGCAAAGCGCACCATTCTATATGACGATGACGCTTCCAGGCCATGAAGCGCCATTCATCCAGGCCGCCGCGTGGATATTCGTGCGACCGCTCCGCCCCTGTGAACCGCCGTTCGACCGTGAACGATGTGCGTTGCGTCGTCGGCCATAACGGACGTCCGGCTGTCGCCGTGCGCGAGGCTCACGTGCTTTGCCCGCAACTTCGGGGCATGGCGGTAGCCAGACAGCCCGTCGATCCGTCCCCCCAATGCCTTCGGCCCGATAAAGCATAGCGTTCCCAGGGGGCGCGACATCGCGTCCAGCGCAGACAAGAAAAGAATGCCTTGACAATTGAAGCATATGCTCCTATCTTGGCTGCAAGAGAGCATATGCTCTTATTTCCAAATGGAGCCAAGCCATGAACCAGGCCGAAATACTTGTGAGCGGTGCAACCGGACGGACCGGAGGTATCGCTATCGACGAATTGCTCAAGATGGGCAGGCGCGTGCGCGCATATGTGCGCACGGACGACGATCGGGCGGCCGCCCTGAGGCAGCGCGGAGTCGATATCGCCGTTGGAGACTTCACCGACATCAATGACATCCGTGCAGCGATGGAAGGAATCCGATCGGCCTATTTTCTCCATCCGATCGCGCCGGGAATCATCGGGGCTGCTGCTTATTTCGCGCAGGCCGCAAAGGAGGCGGACGTCAAGGCGATCGTCAACATGTCGCAGATTTCCGCGCGCCGGGAGTCGAAAAGCCACGCGGCCCAGGATCACTGGGTTTCCGAGCGGGTCTTCGATTGGTCGGGCGTTCCGACTACACATCTGCGCCCCACGTTCTTTGCCGATTGGCTCGTCTATCCGCATTTTGCGAAGGAGATCTGGGCCCGGAAAAAGATTGAATTTCCCTTTGGCAATGGCCGTCACGCACCCATCGCCACTGATGATCAGGGGCGGGTTATCGCCCATGTCCTGGCCAACCCCGAAGGCCACGAGGGCAAGATCTATACGCTCCATGGTCCCGTCGAGATGAACCATACCGAGATCGCCGCGGCGATGAGTGAGGCTCTCGGAGCCCGGATCGAATACGAGCCAAGTTCCATCGAGGAGTTTCGGATCAAGATGGAAAATCTCTACAAATTTCCACCGTTCCTCACGCAGCATCTGGTCGAGGTTGCTCAGAACTACCGCGACGGCGTATTCGCGGGTACCAACGATGTCATCGAGAAAATTACCGGAAAGCCGCCACTCTCGGTCCAGCAGTTCATTACTCGGAATCGAGCCGTATTCGCGTGAGCACGACCCCAAACGAGTCGAGGTTTGAAAATGGCACACACTCAAGACGAGCGTCACCCGTTTCTGGACGATCTAACAACTGATGCAGAGTTGGTCAGCTCGGTGTTGCGTGGCCCCGTATCAGGGCGCGACGAAATCCGGCTGGCAGTCAACGCCGTCGGAACGTTCTACGCCTCGCAGACGCCCACATTTGTTCAGGCTGTCGGTTCGCGGCTCTTTCTCGAGTACGAGGCCGTTCTGACGAGCGGCGAGAACCTGAGTGCGGTCGTCGTCGTCGACCACAACTCCGACGGATCAGTGCCGCGCGTTAGCGTGCGGATGAGCCCGCTTGACGCTGTGCTGACTCTCGCTGCCCATCTGCGGGTGGCACTTTCAAAGCAGCTTCCGGAAAACCTTTTTCTTTGAACCAGGCGCCCGCAGGCCAGCGGAGGAAGATGCATCTCCCCGGAGCGCGCGGCTTTAAAAAAGGAGCTTGTCATGGAAATCAAGAACGCCACCGTCTTTATCACCGGCGCCAATCGCGGCCTGGGCCTGGCTTTTGCACGAGAGGCACGTCGTCGCGGGGCGACGAAAGTGTACGCGGGCATGCGCAACACGAATGGCTTTGAAGAGCCGGGCATTGTGCCGGTCAAGATCGATGTTACGGATACGGCGTCGATCGCTGCAGCCGCGAAACAGGCGGCGGATACGACTCTGCTGATCAACAACGCTGGCATAGCTGCGCTGATCGACGGGCCCATGGCGGCCGACGTCGAAGCGCAATCCACTCGCATGTTCGATACCAACTACTACGGCGTAGTGCGCGTCACGCAGGCCTTCGAGCAGATATTGGCGGCCAAGCGGCATGCGGCGATCATCAACGTGCTTTCCGACATCGTGTGGCTTCCGCGGCCGTATCTGACGCCGTATGCGGCGTCAAAGGCAGCAGCATGGAGTTATACGAACCAGCTTCGCTTTCATCTGCATGAGCGTGGCATCCAGGTTCTCGGCCTGCACGTCGGATTCGTGGATACCGACCTGACCAATGGCATTGACGTGCCTAAAGCCAGCCCCGAGGATGTTGTGCGGCAGACCTATGACGCTCTCGCCGCCGGCAAGAGCGAGGTTATGGCCGACGAGGGTACAGCGGTGCTAAAGAGTACGCTGTCGGCTGACGTGCCGGGCTATATTACTCCGCCGGAAGGGCTCTAAACGCCGCAGATGACGAGAGTCGGCTACCGGGGCGAGACTTGAGGCGCGCAGATTGCCGGGGCGCCAACGTTTTCAGTGTCGACTTTCATCGAAAGATACCGCCGTACCTCGCGCGTGCGCGTAGCATTCCGGCAATCAAAAGAAATGAGGAGTGGAACCAGATGTTGCCGTTCGACCAGCCGCTTGGAATCGATCAATGCAACTGCTTCGCAGTGAGGAAGGCGAGCAGGCAGATATCCCGCCTCTACGATAGCCATCTCGAGCCGGCGGGCCTGCGCATTACGCAATTCCTCACCCTGGCCGCACTGGACGAGGTGGGAAGTGCCGCGGTCAACGCCCTTGCCGAACGGCTCGATATCGAACGGACGGCGATGGGGAAGATGGTTGGCTTCCTTGAGCGCGACGGCTTCGTCGCGATCAAGCCCTCGCCCACGGACGGTCGAAGCCGCGTTGTTGAGCTCACCGAAGAAGGACGGCGCCTGCACAAAAAAGCGGCCCCGCTATGGCGGGAAGCGCAGCGGGAGTTCGAGCAGTTGAACGGCGTAGAGAATGTCGCGGCGCTACGGGAGGGGCTTAGAGGAGTGGTCGTCGGCGATGTGACGGTACGCCCCCCCGGGGACTGACGGTCCACAAGAATTGCCACAAACGCACGAGACCGCTGCTGCCCGGGACGATAGGAAGTGACGAGGCGTCGACAAACACGAATGCGGCATGGACGGATTGAATCCGCACTTGCTTGCAGCCGCTGATTTCGGGTCGAGAGTCCGGAGTGGGGCGGAGGTCGCCTCTCGCAGACGTCGGCAGCCGGCGGCGGTACCGGCCGATCCCCAGAAGGGTGAGCTCAGGTCCTGGCGTAGGTTTGTGCGCCGAGCCTTGTCAGAGAGGCCGCAGGTACTGCCACATTACTCGCGAGTGGCTTGCAGTGTATCGGGTAACAGGATAGTCATCGGTCAGACGTAAAGCTGCTTTGGCTTCCCGAGTTTATCTGCGGCTCTGATCCGGTCCATCGGCGCAGATCGGATAAAAGAAAGGCCCGCGTTTGTGCGGGCCTCGCATCAGCAATTACCTTTCTTCGCTTGTCCGGGCGGGCAGAAACCGTTCCCCGGACCGCCTTGCGGCGCGACCACTACCGGCGGACCGGGAACGTAAGCCACGCACCCGCTGAGTGCACCGATCATGCTCGCCGCAGCAAGCAACGCGATAACCCCTTTTTTCACTTCGTTCTCCCGTTTGAGGGGAAAGGGCTGTTCGGCCCTTTCCGTTATGCCGTTGAACCGTCAGAAATTGAAATTGACGTTCGTTTGGCTAGTCGTTGCATTGACGTTCGTCGATTGCGTTGCGCCCGACGCTGCGTCCGCTTCGATCGTATATTGGCCCGCCGACGCCGGCGCCGCAGCCAGCGTGACCGGCAGCGAACCGGAGTACGTGCCGACGATCGGCGCGGCCGTCGGCACCGACAGCGCGTACGCGCCCGTGTCCAGGTTTGCGTTGATCGACGTGATCTCGTATGCGTTTGCATCGATCGTCTGCAGTGCGCGCACCAGCGCGTTCGCGCTCGCCGTCACCGTGCCGCTGACCGTGCTCATCGTCGAAGCAGGCAGCGTGATCGGCAGGTTCGACGTCGACACGGCCGTGCTCGTGTTCACGACAACCGGCACCGAGCGGACGACACCCGACGCGACGTTGTTCTGCACGATCACGACGTCGTAATTGCCCTGCGTCGAGCTCTGGATCAGCGGCGACAGCACGAACTTGCCGCTGCTATCGGCCACCGTGCCGCGCACGACCTTGCCACGCTGCTCGGCATAGACCGTTGCGCCCGCTTCGGCCTGTGCGACGTAGCCGGAAATCGCGCCGCTCACGACCGTCGGCGTTGCCGTCACGACCGGCTTGAGCGCATAGGTGCCGTTGCCGCGCTGCACGATCGATTTGCACGCATTGAAATCGAGCACGAGGTCGACGAGCGTGTTCGGTTGGACCGTGAACGGCGAGATGATCTTGTAGCCGCTTTGCGTCGCGCTCGGCGTCGCGAGCGCCTGCTCGCTGCCGCCCGTCGGCACGACCGAGTTCGCGAGCGTGTTGCCCTGGTTCTGCGCGAGCACGAGGCGTACCTGCTGGTACTGGCCGGCCGGCAGCGCGGTCTGGCCGAGATCGGCGAGTGCGCCGTTGGTCAGCGACAGCAGGTCGATCTTCTGCGGCGCCGGCAGCGTGATCGTCGACCAGCCTCCGTCGTTGTCGCCCGCGTTCGAACTGGCGTTCACGCGCACCTGCGACACGGTGACGAACACATGATCGAAGCCGCACGACGGTGCGTCGGTCATCGCGACATGCAGCGTGCCGTTCTGCACGCTGCCGCCGTCGTCTCCGCCGCCGCAGCCGGCAAGAACGAACGGCACGATCGCAGCGCAAAGGGCACTTTTAAAGAGCTTATTCATTGTCACCCCCCATGGGTGTTATTGTGGGTAACCGAAGAATAGCGTCGCTTCAGCCTACTATTTGGGCATCTTTGAAACGAACGGTAACTTTTGGTTCAATCGGTAAATCGTCCGCGAGATTGATGTCGCGTCAGGGGAGTGAAGCGGAACAGGGCGGCGATTATCGAGGGAGCGTGCGCAATGCAGGCGGCACGGGAAAAGCGATTGCGACGCGGAAGTAGTTAGTACCGCGGTGCTTAAATCAACGGTTGTCCGCACGCCACTGACGAGGTGTGACACCGGTCAGGCGCATGAATGTCCTCGTGAAATGGCTTTGGTCCGCAAAGCCGCACAAATCCGAGATCATGTTCAGAGGCATGGGGGACGTGCGCATGTACTTTTTTGCCAGCTCTACGCGTTGATTGATCAGCCAGCGATGCGGAGGCAGTCCTGTGGTCTGATGAAAGGCCTTGACGAAATGACTGCGAGACAGACCGCAGGCCTTCGCCACATCGACAAGCGAAATTTTTCCGTTGAGGTGTTCGAACAGGAGTCCTTTTGCCTGACGCTCCTGCCACGGCGTAAGTTTGCCGGTCTGCCTTTCCCGCTGCTCGCCGATACCGCCGTACTGACGTGCGATATGCGTCTGGAAAGCGAGCGCGACTTGGTCGATGAAGAGTTGCGACGCATGCTCGGGCTGCGCCAACGCGGGCAGCAATGATTGTCCGAGGTGATGGACGATCGGGTCGGTTGCGCTCAAGTGCGGCGGCAAATAAAGCTGCGGTCGTCGCCGGCCGCCGATTTCATCGGCCGTTTCCTCCAGCGTTCGGCGAGGCAGATGGAAGTGGAGGCAGTCGAACGCCCCCTTCAGATCCGCCACCCACCTGCGGTCGAGGTCGTGAATCGTCACGGTCCCTGCGTTGTAGGGGACGAAGCGAGCCGCACGTCCGTCAAGCCACAATTCCTGTTCGCCGAAAGCGCGCAATTGCAACACGATGAGATCGGCGTCTTCGAGGTCATAGGGCGCAGTCCGACCCATATTTCTTCGTGCCGTCTTCAGCCGACTGATACCGATCTGCGCGGACGGCAATGTTTGGGTGACGACGGTTTGCCTCACGTCGGCCGGAATGAACTCGGAAGAGGCGTTGTCCGACGGTGCAGTAGCCATAAAATCGGTGAGAAGGTCAAGGACGAGACCCTGCAGTCTACCCAATCGAAATTACGGTTGTTTGGCCGGACGGCCGCCGCGATTGTGCATCAGAGGTCGAGATTCCGTTCGCTCATCCACTTCACGATCGCCGGATCGCGATGAGAGAAGAGGCTGTATTCATCAGACAATTCGAAGTCGAAGACGGCCAGGTTTTCCAGCATCCGCTCCTTTCGCACGGACTTCGCCAGAACGACGATTCCACGCTGTACCAGCCAGCGCTTCACGCCACCCGGCCATCTATGGCCATCGACCCGCACTTTCGGACTGCCATTCAAACGTCGCTTCCGCCCGGACCGTGGACTTTCGTGTGCGGATTTCGTCAGTCATGTAGTCGGCCGTTGATTACATCCCTGCTTCATTCCCGGCCGCGGACGGCACCTGCGGCACGGCGTGCGGGCGACGCACGCGGAACGTCGTGAATTTCGATGCGTTACCGCGAATTCATTGCACGCGACCTATACTTTCAAAATCATTTCGTCCGCGACAAGGAGGCGCAATCGTGCCTATATGCTTCGCGCGGCATCCCGCGCGGTCATCCACGCAAGACCCATGACTACTGTCGTATGAGGAAGGACATCATGACGCGCAAATACATCGATTGCCGGGAATTCCCGAGCGAAATGAATTGTTCCGTTGCGCTATCCGCGGATTCCGAAAACGAATTGCTCGAGGCGGCCGTACAGCATGCGGTCGCGGTTCACAAGCATGCCGATTCGCCGGAGCTGCGTTCACAGCTGAAAGCGCTATTTCATGACGGCACACCACCCGTTGAAACACCGCGTCAAGCGTAACGCCGGCGCGACGGATCGAAGAGCGGCGACCACCTCGCGACGGCCATCTGCCAACCACGTATTGGCATTGACCGTAGCTGCGCATCTTGCCGAAATCTTCTTCTGAATGTGGTCCATGGGGCGGCTATCGGAGTTCGGCTGTCGTGCGAATACCTCGCTGCCGGGCCGAACTCGTACTTCCGCGTTCGGCTTTTTTCTGCCCCGTTGAGCCGCTACACGTGACGGTTAATCGAAATACGGCTCCAATACCCCCTCGATCCAATCCATGAAAGCCCGGACGCGTGGCGACAGGTTGCGCCGATGGGCCACGACGAGCGACGCGGCGAGCGGCTCGGGACGCAAGTCGGGCAGAACCTCCACCAGCGCGCCGCTTTCGATGTGATGCGCGAGCGCCGAATATCCCGCCTGGATCAACCCGATGCCCGCAAGCCCGGCGGCATGATAGGTCTGCACACTGTTGACCTGCATCGCGCTCGGCAACGGAAGCGACGCATAACCGTCGCCGTCCGGGTATTCCCATCCGGAATGCCGGGCGCCGAGTGTCAGCGTGTAGTGAACCATCCGGTGCCCCTGGCTGCGCAGATCATCGAGCGTATGCGGCATGCCGTACCGTGCCAGATAGCTCGGGCTCGCCGCATTGGTCATGCGCAGCTTGCCAAGCGGTCGGGCAATCAGCGTCTCGTCGACGATCGGACCCAGACGGATCACGCAATCGAACCCTTCCTGGACGAGATCGACACGCCGATCGGTGCTGGAAAGTTCCAGTTCCAACTCCGGATGTGCCGCCATCAGTTGCGGCAGGGCGGGAACCACGACGCTTCGTGCCAACTCGGTGGGCATGTCGACGCGCAACCTTCCCCGCAGCGGTGTGCCATGACCCGAGAACATCGATTGCAACTCCTGTACTTCGGCCAGCAGGTCCCGTGCGCGCAGATAAAAGGCGCGTCCGTCTTCAGTAAGCTGCACGCTCCGCGTGGTCCGATGCAACAGCGCCACGCCGACATCCCGCTCGAGTCCGCGGATCACCATCGACACACGCCCCTTCTGAATTCCGAGGCTTTCGGCCGCACGCGTGAAGCTCGTCATTTCGGCGACACGGGCAAAGATCAAAAGCGCGTCGAGGTTTTGCATTGTTCACCCAGGGAGTAACGGAACGTTCAATTTGTCATCATTTATAACTCAGTTGCGACTCAGTAGAGTGGCTTCCCATGTCGTCCACGGCGGACAACTTGAACGAAAGGGAGCAACCATGACACAACATACCTCTGCGATCAAAACGGTCGTTGTCTACCACTCCGGCTATGGGCATACCGAGCGTATGGCAACAGCCGTCGCCGAAGGCGCCGGCGCCGTACTCGTCACAATCGACACCGACGGAAACCTTGCCGAGGATGCGTGGGATACGCTGGCCGGCGCGGATGCGATCCTGTTCGGCTCGCCGACCTACATGGGCGGCCCCAGCTGGCAGTTCAAGAAATTCGCGGACGCATCCTCGAAAGCCTGGTTCGAAGGCGGGTGGAAAAACAAGATTTTCGGCGGCTTCACCAACAGCGCGAGTATCAACGGCGACAAGCTCAATACGCTCGAATACTTTTTTCTGCTTGCCGGGCAGCACGGCGGCATCTGGGTCAGCATGGATATCAAGCCGGCGAACGTGAAAGCTTCGATGCGTGACGACCTGAATCGCATGGGCTCCTATATCGCGCCGATGGCGCAGACGCCTGCCGATGCGTCGCCTGACGAGATGTCGCCTGGGGATCTCGAAACGGCGCGCCGCTACGGCGCACGCGTCGCGATGATCGCCGGACAGTTTCGGTCCGGACACGCTCAACGCAACTGAAATCCTGGGGCGCGCGACGCGACGGAACGGACGCCGCCACCTGTTTATCCAGCCACTCTTGAAAGGAATGGCCATGAAATACAAGCAACTCGGCCGCACCGGCCTGTATGTCTCGGAGCTGTGCCTCGGCACGATGACGCTGGGTGGCAATGCCGACGCGGGCATGTGGAAGGCGATCGGCGCAGTCGGTCAGGACGATGCGAACCGGTTGATTGCCCGCGCGCTTGCCGAGGGAATCAATTTCATCGACACCGCCGACATTTATTCCTTTGGCCAGTCCGAACGACTCGTCGGACAGGCACTGAAAGACATCGGAGTACCACGCAACGAAATCGTGCTGGCGACGAAGATCGCCGGCGTGATGGGCCCGAAACCCAACGATCAGGGGGCGTCGCGCGGTCACATCATGGATTCGGTGCAGAGAAGCCTGGAACGGCTCCAGGTCGACCATATAGATCTTTACCAGATACACGCCAGCGATTCTGTCACGCCGATCGAAGAAACGCTGCGGGCCCTGGACGACCTTACGCGGCAGGGACTGGTTCGTTATGTCGGCGTGTCGAATTGGCGCGCAGGCAGGATCGGTAAAGCGCTCGGACTGAGTGCCGCGCTTCATGCCACGCGCTTCGAAACGCTGCAGGCCTTCTATTCGATCGCAGGACGCGACGTGGAGCGCGAACTGGTGCCGCTCGTGATCGACGAGCAGATGGGGCTGCTTGTCTGGTCGCCCCTCGCGGGCGGCTTGCTTTCCGGGAAGTTCGGTCCCGGGGCACCAACCGAAGACGGTTCGCGGCGCAGCCATTTCGATTTTCCGCCGGTCGATCTTGATCGGGCCTGGCCGTGCGTTGCGGAGATGCGCGCCATCGCCGACGCGCGCGGTATCTCGGTCGCCCGGATAGCGCTCGCCTGGCTGCTCGCCAGGCCGCATGTCACGAGCGTCATTATCGGCGCCAAACGGGTCGAACAGCTCGAAGACAATCTCGGCGCGGTCGATGTCGTTCTCACCGAGGACGAGCTTGCGCGTCTTGAAGCCGTGAGTGCGCTGCCCAGTTGTTATCCCGGCTGGATGATCGATCGTCAGGACGCGAGCAGGCGTCCGTTGCCGTTCAGGCCCGTTGCGTCGAATTAGAACCGGTTACCGCACACCCATAGGGCGGTTGTCCGAATGCGCCCACTGAAAGAGAGATAAGCATGCCAAAAGGTTATCTGGCGTTGCTATCGACGAGGCGAATCACCTGCACGCCCGGTTTCGCCGAACCATCGCGAGATGGCATGGGCGGCTTCTTCATGGTCGGGATCGGCTTCGCATGCCCACGCGACGATCCCGTCCGGACGCACCAATATAGCGCGCACACCTAACCGATCCTTGGCGTCGGCTGCGACATAGGCGAGGCGCTCGCGCCAACGGTTCGCAAGCGCCTGAAGCGATGCGCCTGAATCGAAGTCCAGCAGGACTCCCCGCCCGTCGCGCAACAGGCGGCCTGCCTTCGTTCCGTCGACCAGTTCGAAATCTGGTACGCTGCGGCCCACCAGCGGATGCGGGCTGCCAAGATCGTAGCGAAGCGAAACACCCCAGACGCGCTCGGCGAAATACGTTGCGCCATCCCGGGTCTCGATGAGATCGCGAACGATCGCTTCCAGCGCGCGCGTGCCGGGGGTAGGTCGCATAAGAGCGACTTGCGCACGCGACCAATCGAGAACGCGTGCCCCTATCGGATGCCGCTCTTGTTGATAGCTGTCGAGCAGACCGGCCGGCGCATCGCCACGGATGGTGGCTGCCAGTTTCCAGCCGAGGTTCATCGCGTCTCCGAGTCCAAGATTGAGCCCTTGACCGCCCAAAGGGGAGTGGATGTGCGCCGCATCGCCCGCGAGCAGCACTCGTCCGTTCCGATAGGTCGTTGCCTGGAAGGCACGATCCGTCCACGTGGTAGCCAGCCTGAGCCTGGTCAGCGTGATCTCAGTGCCGGACACGCGGCGCAGCACCGCCTGCACATGCTCCAGCGTGACGGGGTGAAGGCGGTGAAACGCGCCGCCGTCGAATTCCACCATCGCAATCGTGCCGGGCCGCGCATAGGTGTACATGCCCGTAGATGTGTAGTGTCGGCCGGGGGGAAGTGCGTCCGGCTCAGCCATGTCGACTTCGACGGAGTAGCCGGTGAACTCCGGACCAGTACCGACGAAATCAAAGCAGCCGGCTTTGCGGATCGCACTGCGGCCGCCGTCGCAGCCGACGAGCCAGCGCCCGCGAAAAGTGTTCCCACCCGCATGAACGGTCACCGCTCCATCCGACTCGTGGAATGCGTCGGCGCTCAGGCCTCGCCGGATCTCGCATCCCGTCGCGCCGGCTCGACGAGCCAGGACCGTTTCGAGCGTCTCCACTGCGACTGCCATGCTGGTGTCGGCCGAGCCTGACAGGCGATACGGCCACTTCGAGGTATCGATGTCGTCGTGATGGAACGGAATGCCGGCGAAATGACCGGCGGGCCGGCGCGGCTGCCGCATCCAGTGCGCGATCGTCGCAGTCTTGTCCGCGATAGGATCGGCACGCCCGGCCTCGATTACCTCGTCCAGCAGCCCGCGCCTGTCAAGCGTTTCGAGGGTGGGGGCCGAAAGGCCGCGCATGCCGAACGGCAGGCACTTCAACGGAGAGTGCGGTGTTTCGGCGCGCTCGAGCACGAGGACCGACAGCTTGAACAGGCGAAGCTCGCAGGCGAGAAACAGACCGACGGGGCCAGCCCCGGCAATCACGACGTCGTAAATATCCTGATGGTGCTCGTGCATGAACCACTCCTGTGTCGATGTTCGACCGGAGCGTTTCTCAGGTTGAGCGCCACACGGACGAACGTTTGGACGCCTGATCGGCGTCGGATGTTCGTCGTGGGGATCTCATGCACGGGGCAAAGACCAGAGCTTTCGCCAACGAAAGGACTTGGGCTTACCAAACCAAGTCTGCCTTTTCCGACACCGCGTTATAACACCGCAGCGACGACGCGTAAATGGCGGCGATGGTTCGCCCACCGCAGTGCGATGGTGCGCCGGCGTGTTACGTTGACCATGCGCGAAACGCATGGTTGGCAAGAACCGGAATGGGTCTCGACGGCAGCTGTGCAACCGACTCATGTTTTTGACGTTCTTCATTCGCGTTCGCGAAAGGACGTATTAGCGTTTCCCCCGATATAGGAAAGCGCCGTACAAGCCGATGTTGCAGAGAGATATGGTGTGAATAATCGATCCGGGGCAATTATGACGACATTCGCAACAAACGGGCCGAACGAGGCATTGCCTGAAACGCCCGAAGCGGCAACGGCATCCGACGACGCGTGTCGCGCACCGTCGATCCTGCTGGTCGACGACGAGCCGAACGTGCTATCGGCGCTCAAGCGCGTGTTCCGGCCCGCGGGCTACGACATCCTGACCGCCGACAGCGGCGAGGCCGCGCTCGAGATACTGGCGTCGACCGAGGTCGACCTGATCGTGTCCGACATGCGGATGCCGCGCATGAGCGGTGCGGAATTTCTGGCCCGCGCGCGGGCGCTGTTTCCGGACACGATGCGTATCCTGCTGACCGGCTATGCGGATATCGCATCGGTCGTGCAGGCCGTCAACGAAGGCGGCGTGTATCGCTACCTGAACAAGCCGTGGGACGATCACGATCTGCTGATGACCATCGAACAGGCGCTGGAGCAGCGGCGCTTGCGCCACGAAGCGGCCCGGCTGACCGCGCTGACGGAGGCGCAGAACGAGGCGCTGCGCCGTTTCAACACGGAACTCGAAACGCAGGTGCGTGCACGCACCGAGGAACTCGGCCAGACCGTGATGTTCCTCGAAGCGGCGCAACGCGACCTGAAAAGCAGTTTCACGGCAATGGTCCAGGTCTGCGCGAGCATGATCGAGCTGCGTTGCGGGACCGCCGGCGGACACGCGATGCGCGTGGGTGAGATCGCGCGCCGGCTCGCGCTGGCGTCGGGGATGAGCGAACTGCACGCGCAGGACGTTTATTTTGCTGGGCTGCTGCACGGCATCGGCAAGTTGTCGCTGCCCGACGAATTGCTGCACAAGCCGCTGGCGCGAATGACGACGGACGAACACCGGCTGTTCCAGCAGCATCCGCTGCGCGCGCAGATGGTGCTGACGCCGGTCGCGCAATTGCACAAGGTCGCGTCGATCGTGCTGCACCAGTACGAGCGCTTCAACGGACGCGGCACGCCGGACGGGCTGACCGGCGACGCGATTCCGCTCGGCTCGCGGATCGTTGCGATCGCACGCGATTTCGAAGGGCTGCGCAACGGCGAAATCGGTGTGCCGCATTCGGTCGAACAGGCGCTCGATGCGTTGCGCTCTCAGGCCAGCGTGCGATACGACCCGCAGATCGTCGAACGTTGCATCGAGCTGATGCGTGACCCGGCGAGTCTCGGTATCGCGGCGTCCGTCACGGAGATCAAGTCCGCGCAGCTGCGCGAAGGGATGCAGCTCGCCGACGATCTGCGCACGCATCGCGGCGTGCTGTTGATGACGAAGGGCAGCGTGATGTCGGCGCACCAGATCGAGCTCGTGCGCCGTTTCGAGACGCGGGAAGGGACGCCGTTCGACATCCTCGTTCTGGCCGGTGCGGCCGCATCGATGCCGGCGCACAACGCGGGTGCGCCTCCCGGCTGACGAAGAACACATGGCCTGATGGCCGCCGCGCGCGCTCGGCCGCATGCGGCGACAATGCATTCACATCGATCGGGGCGCTCGATCATGCACGGCACCTATGACATCCCGCTCGTCCTGCTGTCGCTCGCCATCGCGACGCTGGCGTCCTATACGACGCTCGACCTGGCCGCGTTCATTTCGCTGCTCGACAACCCGAAGCTCAAGCGTGCGTGGCTGAGCGGCGGCGCGGCCGCGATGGGAACCGGGATCTGGTCGATGCATTTCGTCGGCATGCTCGCGTTTTCACTGCCGATCCCGCTCGGTTATGCACTGCCGGATACCGGCGCGTCGCTGGCGATCGCCGTGCTCGTGTCGTATTTCGCGCTGAACGTCGTCACGCGAGCACGGCTGGGCTGGCGGCGGCTGTTCGCGGGCGGTGCGCTGATGGGCGGCGGGATTGCCGGCATGCATTACACGGGGATGGCCGCGATGCACATGCAGCCCGGCATTCGCTACGATCCCGCACTGTTCGCCGCGTCGATCGGCATTGCGGTGATCGCGTCGACTGCCGCGCTATGGATCGCGCAGGCGCTGCGCGTGCGGCAGGCGCGTCATGCGACCGCGCAACGCGTCGGCGCGGCCTTCATCATGGGCATCGCCATTACCGGCATGCACTATACGGGGATGGCGGCGGCCCATTTCGCGTCGGACGCGCGATGCGGCACCGCGAACGGGATCGACGCGCCGTGGCTCGCGACGACCGTCGCGCTGTTTACGATGGCGACGCTGATCGTCACGCTGCTGCTCAGCCGCTTCGATGCGCGCACAACCTTTCTGCGCGGGATGGCCGACACGCTCGAGCGGCTCGTGCGAATGCGCACCGCGGAACTCGAACGTGCGTTGCACCGCTACGAGCAGACGACGGAGATGTTGCAGCGCACGCGCGAGAACATGGCGACCGAGATCGACGAGCGCAAGGCCGCTCAGGCACGGCTCGAACAGGAGAAGGAAGAGCAGCGGCGCCTTCTGCATGTGCTCGAGGAAACCCACGTGCAGTTGCTGCAGTCGGAAAAGCTCGCGTCGATCGGCCAGCTCGCGGCGGGCGTCGCGCACGAGATCAACAATCCGATCGGCTTCGTCAGTGCGAACCTCAATACGTTGAGGACATGGGTGCGAAGCCTGCTCGATGTGGTCGCGGCGCATGAAGCGGCGCTGCCGCAGCTCGACCCGGCCGCGCGCGATGCGCTGACGGCGATGGGCCGCGCCGCGGATCTGGACTACGTCCGCGACGAGATCTTGACGCTGATCGACGAATCGATCGATGGCGCGGTGCGGGTGCGGCGCATCGTGCAGGACCTGCGCGATTTCTCGCGCCCGGTCAGCGACGAGTGGAGCATAGTCGATCTCCATGCGGGCCTCGAGAGCACGCTCAACGTCGTCCATAACGAACTGAAATACAAGGCCGACATCGTGCGCGATTACGGCGACCTGCCGCAGGTCGAATGCCTGCCGTCGCAGTTGAACCAGGTGTTCATGAACCTGCTGGTCAACGCGGCGCAGGCGATTCCCGAGCGCGGCGTGATCACGATCCGCACGTCGAGCGATGGCGAGCAGGTGTCGATCGCGATCAGCGACACCGGAACGGGCATGACGCCCGACGTCGTCCGGCGGATCTTCGATCCGTTCTTCACGACGAAGCCGGTCGGGCAGGGAACCGGGCTTGGCTTGTCGGTATCGCACGGCATCGTCGAGCGCCATCGCGGCACAATCGACGTGACGAGCGAACCCGGGCGCGGCACGACGTTCTGCGTGCGGCTGCCGGTCCGGCGGGCTCGCGACAACGCGGACGCGGCGGAGCTGGAGCAACGGGCGTGAGGATGCGATCGTGACTACCGTGCGTGTGCGGGAAGCGCGTACGCGATTCGGCATGAATTCGATGCTCGCGCACCAGGTGTCGCTGCGCGTCGACGCGAAGCTCATCGGTGCCGTTGGCGACGGCTGGCCGCGCACCTGAGCGCGGTACGGCGCGCGCGTGAACGCGGCGCCGCTCAGGTGATCGGCCACTGAAGAATGACGATCCCGTCGTTGTAGTCGCGGTCGGCGCCGTCCTCGGCGCCGAGCCAGCCGAGCCACACTTGATCGCCCGCGGACAGCGGCGCGAGGCGCGCATCGGTCGCGGACTTCCTGCCGTTGGCCGATGCGTCGATCCGGATCTTGCCGCCTTTCGAGTTCAGCGTGAACTGCCTGACGCCGTCGTTGCCGTTGCCGGCGAACGACGCGGCCGGCTCGGGCGCATCGTCGATGAACAGCTTCAGGTCCTGCCGGTCGGCGGCATTCGCGTAGAAGATCGCCTTGAAATCGGTATTCGGAGGCAGGCTGAAGTTGCCGTCGCGGTCCGACGACGGCTGGAAACCGGGCTGTTTCGTATTCGGCCGGCTGCCGGCGATCTCGACCGTCGTTTCCCAGCGGAAATAGCCCGACACCGCACCGTCGCGATCGAGCACGGCGAAGTCGGCCGTGCACGTGGTGGTGCCCGCGGCCAGCACGTCGCTGCGCCAGTAGTGGTCTTTCATCGGCCGGCACGGCGGATGAAGCAGGTCGTCGGCATCCGGCACCGGCGTCGCGGCGTCGCGCACTTCCGGTTCGATCGGCGCGACGATGCCGGCGTCCTTCAATGCGAACCGGATGAACAGCACGCTCACCTCGGCGCGCAGCGCGAGCGCGGTTTCGCGCAGGCGAAGCTGGTCGCCCGGCGACAGGCCGGCGAAGAGCCGGCTGTCGTTGTGGCCGAGTTGCCCGTCGCCGCCGGGGCTCACCACATAGATGTGCCGGCCGTCGATCACGGTCGGCGCGTCGGCGTTCCGGCTCGCGTCGGGGTAGGTCGACAGCAGCGTGACGGCGTCGACGATCGCGAGCACATCGCAACGAAGACCAGACATGAGCGCTTCCTCCGCAACAAGGGAATGACGCGGGCGACCGCCGCGCGGCCGCCCGCCTGCCGCGATCAGTTGTGGATCGAGATGAACGGATCCCACTGATAGCAGCCCAGCGACTGGCAGTTGCGGTCGATGATCTGAAAGTAGAAGTGGTAGGTGACGCGCCCTTCCGACAGCGTTTCCGACGACCAGTAGTAGTTGTCGATCTTCTGGCAGGTCGGCGTCGACGGCGAGCTCGGGTTCGGAATCGGAACCGATGCGGTGGCCTTGCGCGGCGTGGGCGTCGAAATCAGGTCCTTGCCCTGGTTGGCGATGAAGCCGTAGAAGACCACCTGTTTCTCGAAGCCCAGCGACAGGCTCGTTTCGCGCCAGCGGATCAGGTCGCCGACCTGCGCCTTCAGGTCGAGTTCGCCGCCCGCCTGCCCGGAAACCACGTTGTCCTGGTTGGTGACCATGTACACGTGCTTCCAGTCGATCAGCGTCGGGCTTTTCGGATCCCTGCTGGGATTCGGATAATTTTTGAGAATGGTTTCGGTATCGATCGAGACGAGTACATCGGTAACGCGTGACATAGAAGCTCCCGTTTGAAGTAATGGGACTCATCGTTGCGCGAATTGCTTCGTGCATCTGCCACCGCCTTGCGCTGTAAGGCTTTGTGCGATGTCTGGCACGTGCGGGTGCGATGGCGAATGCAGATTATCCCGTTCGGTTAATTCTGGAAGCTGTAAGAGTAAACAGGGTTATAAAAATGATTATCGTGGATTAATTTTAAAATCGGATTCAATCGGATAGATGCGTTACATAAATAGAAGAAAATTGAATCTGTTAATCGATTTGCCGATTGTTTTTGACCGGAGAAGGGGGTGGATAGCCGGCGCGATCGCGAGCGACCGTCGCCGTGGCGGCATGACGATTCGGGAGCGGAAAGGAGTGATTCGCGGCAGGTAGCCGCTGGCCGGGCGGCAGGCGATCGCGCGCTTACCGGTAGGTCCAGAGCCGATGCAGCACGAACGTCGTCGGCGGGATCAGCAGTGCGATCGCGACGATGCTCATCGCGCGCGACACGTCGAGCATTTCGGCGGCACGCGCGAGCAGCAGCGTTTCGACGAAGCCGGCCAGCGTGACGACGAGAAAACGCAGCGCGTTGCGCGTGCGTACCGTCGACGAGAAGCTCCACAGCGTATTCGCGAGATACGAGAACGCCGTTGCGCACAGGAATGCGGCCGCGTTCGCGGCGACCAGCGTCGCATCGAACAGCGCGAACAGCGCGGACGCGACCAGCGTATGGATCGCGGTCGAACCAAGCCCGGACAAACCGAAGCGCACGAGCCTCGTGCGCTCGGCATGGAGCAGGTCGATCATGGCCGTCTGCGCGCGTTCAGCGTACGTCGACCCGCGCACGGTTCGGCTGCACGCGCCGGCGTGCGATCTGGCGGCGCGCATCGCGCGCGACCGGAAGTTCGATCACCTTGCCGTGTGCCTGGTAGCGGCGGCGGATCAGGTAGACGGGCCGTTGTTTCGACTCGTCGTAGATCCGCCCGATGTATTCGCCGACGACACCGATCCCGATCAGTTCGATGCCGCCGATGAACAGCGTGACCGAGATCAGCGACGCGTAACCGAGCACCGGATTGCCGAACAGCAGCGTGCGGAAGATGATGAACGAGCCGTACAGGAACGCGAGCGCGGCGATGCCGACACCGATGTAGGTCCAGCTGCGCAGCGGCACCGTGCTGAAGCTGGTGATCCCTTCCAGCGCGAAATTCCACAGCTTCCAGCCGGAGAACTTCGAGTGCCCGGCACTGCGCGGGTCGCGCTGGTATTCGACGATCACGGTCTTGAAGCCGACCCACGCGAACAGCCCCTTCATGAAGCGATGCCGCTCGGGCAGGTTGCGCAGCGCGTTCACGACCTTGCGGTCCATCAGCCGGAAATCGCCGACGTTCTCCGGCAGCTTCACGTCCGACAGCAGGTTGTGCACGCGGTAGTAGATCGCGGCCGCGGTGCGCTTCGCGAACGAATCGCACGCGCGGTTGCTGCGCTTCGCCGCCACGACTTCCGCGCCGGCGCGCCAGTGTTCGATCATCACCGGAATCAGGCTCGGCGGATCCTGCAGGTCGGCGTCGAGCGGGATCACCGCGTCGCCGGTGGCTTCGTCGAGGCCGGCCGTCAGCGCCGCTTCCTTGCCGAAGTTGCGGGTCAGATCGATCACGCGCACGCGCCGTTCGCCGGTGCTGATCCGGATCAGGCGTTCGAGCGTGTCGTCGCGGCTGCCGTCGTTCACGCAGACGATCTCGAAGCGGATCGCGTCGATGGCCGTCAGCAGCGGAATCACGACGTCGAAGAAGCGCTCGACGGCCTCGCCTTCGTTATAGAACGGCACGACCAGCGAAACGAGCGGCGTGTAGAGTGGTTCCCGCATGATGATTCCCCTTGTGATGTCGCTTCACCGGCCTGCGCCGAGCGTCGGGCGGCCGGTGCGGCGCATTCCGTGCGCCGGGCGGTGGTGCGGTCGGACCGGATGTGCGAAGCCGGTCTCGGTCGAGTCGTCGTGCGCGTCGGGCATCGACGGCACGTCGTGTCTTTCCTGCGCGATCCGGCTGACGAGCAGCGCGAGCGATGCCAGCGTCACGAGCGGCATGAACTGGAACGACAGATGCGAGACGACCGCGAGGCCCGCGAGCGGCATCGTCCACAGCAGCATCAGCCATTCGCGATCGAAGCGCCGCCAGCCGTGCGTCCACGCATAACGCGCGTACCACGCGATCACGATGCCGTACCAGGTCAGGTCGTAGTCGTACAGATAAGGGCTGACCAGCAGGCATGCGCATGCGAGGGTCGCGGCGCGCAGCGCGTAGGAACACGCGCCGCGCCACGCGTAGACGACGGCGACCGCGGCGGCCGCGGCAGACAGCAGCTGAAGGCCGCGCGCGACGATCGCAGGCCAGCCGGCCATCGTCGCGAGTGCGAACACGGTCGGCATGCGCGCGAGCTTGGCGTGACCGGCGCCGACGATCGCGTAGACGTTGCCGATCACATGCACGAACGTGACCCACGGGCCGACACCGAACGCGAGCGTCGCGAGCGCGGCGCTGCCGGCGATCGTCGCGGCCCAAGCGGCCAGCGCGCGCCACTGGCCCGCGCACAGCAGCGCGAGCGGGAACAGCACCGCGAGTTGCGGCTTCATCGTCAGCAAACCGAAGCAGATCCCCGCGCTTACGGGGCGGCGGTTCAACGCGAGCAGGCCGACGCCGGCGAGTGTCGCGGTAAGGAGGCTGGTCTGACCGACGATCACGGTGAGAAACGCGCCGGGGAACGCGAGCGCGCACAGCCACGCGGCATCGCGCTGCACGGTCGCGCGGATCGTCGCGGCGAACAACGCGTAGGTGACGCCGAGGCACAGCACCAGCGCGACCATGTACGGCAGCCAGCCGAGCGGCGCCACGAACAGCAGCGTGGTGGGCGGATAGAGCCACGGCAGCGTGCCGTCCGCGATGCTTATCGTCGGGATCGCGAGCTTCTGGATCGCGAACAGCGCGGGGAAATGCCATGCGTCGGCGCCATGCCCGTGTGCGGCGAGCCATGCGGCGCTCCAGATCGGCGAGAAATCCTGCGACAGCTGTTCCAGTGCACCTTTGTGCGACAGGAACACGCGGGTCACGTAGATGACGATGAACAGCAGTTCCGTCAGCAGCGCGGCGGCCGCATAGAGGCGCACGCGCTCGCGATTGAGCCAGTGCGGATAGCGGCGCGGGCCCGCGATCGGGAGTTCCGGATGCAGATCGACGGCGGAATGCGCGTGGCGAGCGAACGAAGGCGCTTTCATTGCATGCTCCGTGACGTGAGTGCCGTGCGGCGCACGACGACGAACAGCACCGCGAGCAGCACGACCGACCCGATCTGCGGCAGCTTCATCAGCCGGTTGAACAGCTCGAAGATCGGCAGCAGCCACGCAAGCACGAGGATGCCCTGGTCGCCGGGCAGCCAGCCTTCATCGAGGCCGTGCGCGATCAGGCAGAAGATCGCGATGCCGAGCCAGGTCAGCTCGTAATGCCACAGATATGGCGTCGTCAGCAGCGTGGCGACGGCCAGCACCGCGCCGCGCAGGCGCATGTCGCGCGTGCGGCGCCACACGTCGACGGCCGCGGCGATCGCCAGCAGCGCGACCGCCGCTTGCGCGGCCAGCGCAGCCGCCACCGGCGCGCCCGCGAGCCGCAGCGCGGCGAACGGCGTCGGCGACGCGAGCCAGTACGATGCGAGCATGAAATGCTGGTCGCGTACCGTCTGCATCGCGTGGCTCAACCCGTGCAGCGCGCCGGGGCCGGCCAGCGCGATGCCGGCCGCCGCGAACAGCGTCGCGCTGATCGCCGCCGCCGCAAACGTGCGCCATGCCCGCGCCGCGATCAGCACGAACGGGAACACGACGGCCAGTTGCGGCTTGATCGCGAGCAGCCCGATCAGCACGCCGGCCGCAACCGGGCGCTTGCCGAGCAGATGCAGCGCGAGCGCGGCGAGGCCGGCGGTCAGGATGCTGTTCTGGCCGAACAGCGCGGACATGCACACCGCCGAATACGCGACCACGACGAGCGCCGCGGCGCGCGGGTGCGGAAGATGCGCGCGCAATCCCGACAACCGCGAGACGGCGAACGCGTAGCATAAAAGACTGCCCGCGAAAAAGAGGAAATATGCGGGCAGGAAAGGCACAAGGGCAACCGGCGCGATGAACAGCAACATCGTCGGCGGATAGAGCCAGGGAAGCGGCCGGTGCTGCAGATACGCACCGAAGTGCGCGGCCTCGGCCTGCAGGAATGACGTGGTGTCGTAGGCCGCTGCGGCATGGCCTTGCAACACGAGATGCGATGCGGTCCAGAAGACCGAGAAGTCGATGCCCGGGCGGGCGCTGGAATTCGACGTGAAGCCGTCCGTCACGACGCCCCAGATGGCCAGCAGCGCGACGAAGAGCATCAGCATGATGCAGCTGTACGGAACGATCCGGTCAGCTGTCAGCCATTGAGCACAGCGTATTGCGCGATCGCGCGTTCCACGATTGGCTGTGTACATGATGCCCCGTATGTGGTGGAGGCTGCTTGGTCTGTCGCAGCCGTTTCACGTTGTCGTGCCGCCGGATCGAATCGCTCTGAACGGCGTTGTCCGGTGAATGCATTGTTGAAGAAAAAATCGCGTGTTGCAAACCACGCACCGAAAGCCGGGATCCCGATTAATCGGTGACAGGTGTGAAAACCGCGTTTTCAGGCACGAGAAAACGACCCGGGCCGGATTTATGTTTCTGGCTTGAAACATTCCGCGTTTTCGAGCGATGTCGCATCCTGCCCGTGCCGTGAAACGCAACCGGCTGCCCGCGTCCGGGAAAATCCCGAGAAAATTTTTTGGATCCTTTGTGCAGCGCGACGGCGAGCGTTCCGGCGTACCTCGCTCGCGGGAATGCATATATCAAAGTTGAAACATTTCGGCCGTCGCGCCATTGGCACGGAAACCCGGCGATCGCCGGAACCCTTGATGCGCCTGGATTTCGCTCGGGATGGCCTGCTCTTTGCGTAAGCGTTGGCACGGCAGTCGGCGACGTGACGACCGGGCGATTCCAGGAACAGACAGACGGAACCAGCTTCGGAATCATCTGCGGAAAAGAAGGCCGGAGCGCGACGGGGAACACGCAGCTCCAGGTCAACGAACCGCGAGAACTTTCGTCGATCGGCCAACGAGACCCGGGATCGTCAGGGCAAAAAGAAATCGGTATCGCAGCAGTCGGGGAATAAAAATGAAACAGCAGAGCACATCGCGGCCCGCGAGCCGCGGCAAAAGCGATTTTCAGCATCGCCGGGAGTTTTGCTCCCGTTCAATCGAACTCCGTGCGTCGAACGGCAGCCACGCCGTTCAGGTCGATCGTCCAGCCCGGTTTATCCGGCTCGTCGAATCGGACGCGCATCTTTCGCGTTCCCCCTCACGGAAATCCGTTCGCACGGACAGGTGTGTGCATCCCTGTCCCCGCAGCTGAGCGTCACGTTTCGATTTTCTTGTAGTGCCGGTGGTGCCCGTCCCCGACGTCTCGAGCGACGAAGGGAATTTAATAGCAGTCCGAATGGAGAATGCTCATGGTAAGAGTCATCGAAAAGATCGCCTGGTTCACGCTGGACCAGAGCGGCGTGACGGCCATTGAATACGGCCTGATCGCCGCGTTGATCGCGCTCGGTATCGTCGTCGCGTTGACGACGATCGGTACGGATCTGTCGACTGTGTTCAGCACGGTCGCCGCGACTCTGGACTCGGCAGTAACAGCCATCTGATGGACGGTACGGCGAACGGCTCATCCGGATCGTTTGTCGCCACCACACGGCATTAGCAACTTCCTTGACGTATCGAAGCCAGATCGATCGATCCCGCCGGTACGCGAGGGCTTTGAAAGTCACCACGTAAGGAGATCATCATGTCCAAGCTCATTCAACAAGTCAGCCGCTTCGTTCGCGATGAAGACGGTGTAACGGCCATCGAATACGGCCTGATCGCCGCATTGATCGCGGTGGGCATCATCGTGGCAGTGACGGCGGTCGGCACGGAACTCAAGGATGTGTTCACGACGATTGCTGCCGATCTGACCGCTGCGGTTTGATGTCATCGAGAAGCAGAGCGCGTGGACGGCTCGGCCGGTGCAGTGTTCGAGCCGTCCCCTGTGATCCGATCAACCGGAACCGGAGACCATCATGCAAGCGAGGGTGCGTGTCGCATGTCGACGTTGGATCGATGACGAGCAAGGCGTCGCGTCGATCGAGTATGCGTTGCTCGGGGCGATGTTCGCCGTCGCGGTGCTCGGCAGCGTCGTCACGCTGAAAGACTCGCTGGCCGATATGTACGCGGGGATCGCAACAGCCGTGACGGCTGCAGTGACCACCGCGCTGGCCATGGTTTCCTGATCCATCGATTCGCTACGCGAGGTTCGCCATGTTACCTGTTGCGCCGCCTTACCCGGTTCCGTTGTGCGTGACGCTGCTCGCGGTCGCGGCGGCCAGCACGGACATCGCGGCCCGCCGTATTCCGAACCGCCTCGTCGCGGCCGGGCTCGTCGGTGCGCTGGTGGCCCAGTGCATGCTGCACGGCGTCCTGGCAGGCGCACTCGGATGGCTTGCGGGCGCCGCGACCGGCTTCGGCCTGCTGCTGCCGCTCTACCTGCTGCGCGGGATGGCGGCCGGCGACGTGAAGCTGATGCTCGCGATCGGCTCATGGGTCGGCGCGGAAATGACGTTTTACATCGTGCTGGCCACCTTCGTGGCCGGCGGGATCGGCGCCATCGCGTTCGCGCTGCTGCGCGGGCGGATGCGCCAGATGTGGGCGAACGTCGGCGCGCTGCTCGCGCATCGTTCGCAAGGGGCGCGCGCAGGGGCAGCCGACAGCCCCGCGGAAATCGCATCGGTCGGCACGCTGCCGTACGGCGTCGCGATCGCGGCCGGCACGCTGGGCATGCTGTTCGCGTCGTGCGCATAGCGCGACGAACCCGCAACGAGGACGGAACGACCATGAACACGAATCACACCGAACCGAGACGCGACGCGCAGGTATCCAAACTGCCCGATCCGTTGCCGTCGCGGGAGGCCAATACGAAGCTGGGCGCGCAGTTGCCGGCGGCGCCGCGCTCGCTCGGCGAAACCGGGCTGAGCACGACGTTCGTCGCCGGGCTCGTGCTGAAGTCGACGCTGATGCTCGGCCGCCCGTCGTACGGCGACCTGGTCGAGCGGCACTGCCTGCCGCTCGCGGTGCTCGACGACGTCTTCGCGTTCCTGGTGCGCGAGCATCTCGTCGAGCTCACCCATCGCGGCGCGACCGATCTCGACGTGACGTTCCGCCTGACCGACGCGGGCCGCGTGCTCGCGTTCGAGGAACGCGCGCGCAGCGGCTACAGCGGGCCCGCGCCGGTCACGCTCGCCGCGTATCTCGAATCCGTGAGCGCGCATTCGGTGCGCAAGCTGCACATCGACCAGGGCGACGTGTGGGCCGCGTTCGAAGGCATCGTGATCGACACGTCGGTCATCGACGCGGCGGCCGCGGCGCTGAACGCCGGCCGTCCGCTGCTGATCTACGGCCCGGCCGGCAGCGGCAAGACCTTCCTCGCCGAGCGGCTCGGCTCGCTGATGCACGGCCGCGTGCCGGTGCCGCACGCGATCTGCGCGGCCGGTGAAGTGATCCAGATCTACGACCCGCTCGTGCATGTCGATGCGGAACCGCAATCGGGCGGCCAGTCGGTCGATCGCCGCTGGCGCCTGTGCAAGCGGCCGGTCGTGCTGTCCGGCGGCGAACTGACGCTCGACGAGCTCGACCTGCGCCGCGACGAGGCGGCCGGCTTCTACCAGGCGCCGCCGCACATGAAAGCGAACATGGGCATGTACATCGTCGACGATCTCGGCCGCCAGCGCGTCGAGCCGCGCGACCTGCTCAATCGCTGGCTGCGCCCGCTCGATCGCGGTGTCGATTTCCTGACGCTCGAATCCGGCAACCGCTTCGTGCTGCCGTTCGACGTGTGGCCGGTGTTCTCGAGCAACCTCGCGCCGGAGCAGTTCTGCGACGACGCGTTTCTGCGCCGCCTCGGCTCGAAGCTTCACGTCGGCGCGCTGTCGATCGACCACTACCGCGCGGTGTACGACGCGGCCTGCGCATCGCTCGGTCTCGTATCGGCGAGCGATGCATTCGAGTTCCTGCTGCATCGGCTGCACCTGCCGACCGGCAAGGCGTTTCTCGCGTGCTTTCCGGCGGATCTTCTGCGCCTTGTCGCCGCCGGCGCGCGTTACCGCGGCGATCCGCCCGAGGTGACGCACGACGCGCTGTACGACGCGTGGGCGAGTTATTTCGGCGCAGCGCCCGAACGGGACGGCAATCATACGCCGCCCGTCGAGCGAGGCGGACGTACGTACATCACCGGTTGAGCCGTTTTTTTTACGAATCGTCGAGGAGCATTGCCATGAAAAACAGTCGAGCGCTCATGATGCTGGCCGTCGCGATGGTCGCGGGTCTTGCCGCGGTCGTGTTCGCGTCCCACTGGCTGGTGCAGACATCCACGAACTCGGTCACGCCCGTCGCGGTGGCGGCCGCTGACCTGAACCTGGGCGAGCCGCTCGGGGCGAACCAGATCCACATGGTGAGCTGGCCGTCGGGCAGTGTGCCGACCGGCGCGTTCACCGATACGAAAACCCTCGAAGGGCGCGTCGTGCGCACCAGCCTGGCGCGCGGCGAGCCGGTGATCGAGTCGAAGTTGGCGCCGCTCGGCACGAAGGGCGGGCTGTCCGCGGTGATCGCCGACGGCAGCCGCGCGATCACGGTGCGCGTGAACGACGTGGTCGGCGTCGCGGGCTTCGCGCTGCCGGGCACCTACGTCGACGTGATCGTCAACACGCAGGAGCAGCAGGGCAAGACCGACGGCCAGAGCATCTCCAAGATCGTGCTCGAGCACATCCTCGTGCTCGCCGTCGCGCAGCAGGTCAGCCGCGACGACACCGCACCGAAGGTCGTCAACGCGGTCACGCTGGAAGTCACGCCCGATCAGGCCGAACGGCTCGACCTCGCGCGCAGCGTCGGCACGCTGTCGCTCGTGCTGCGCAACCAGGTCGACCAGAAGACGCTGAACACGGATGGCGCGACCAAGATGACGCTGCTCGGCAAGCCGCCCGTACCCGATTTGCCGCCGCTTCCCGCTCCCGCACAAGTGCGGACGGTGCGCGTGCACGTCGCGTCGCACGCGGCAGTGCGGCGCGACTGCGTCGGCGTGCTGGCGGGCGTGAAGGGCAGCGTGGAATGTTTCTGAAGCAGATCAACACAGCCAGATAAACAGATCGGCCGCCGGCAGGGTACGGCGGCCTCGGAAGTCGACAACCGGCACGGCGCCGGTCTCTCGGGGGATCAGACAAAATGAAGCTCAAACCGCAACGTACAGGTACCGGCCCACTGCGGACGCGCGTCGCACGGGGCACGATGATGGCCGCGATCCTCTGTTCAGGATGGCTGACCGTTTATGGCGCACTGGCCCAGGAAGGTATCGAGGCGGGCGTGCTGACGAAGGGCGGCGCCAGCGCGCCGGCCGCGGTCGGCAAGGGGCCCGTGCAGATGACCATCAGCATGGCTCCGGCGCCTGTCGCCGCGGCCGCCGCTGCGGCGGGGCCGCTGCGCGGGCCGAACTGCATCGGCGCCGTGCGCGAGTCGACCAGCGTCAGCGTGCCGCTCGGCAAGTCGCTGCTGGTGCCGATGCCGGAGCCGGTCCGTAATCGGACGATCGGCAACCCGGCCGTCGCGCAGGCGACGATGGTGTCGCCGCAGACGCTGTACATCCTCGGGCTGTCGGTCGGCACGACCAACATGATCGTGCAGGGCAAGAGCGGCGCGTGCCGCGTGATCGACGTCGCGGTCGGCGCGGACGCCGGCGGCCTGCAGGCATCGCTGCAGCAACTGCTGCCGGCAGAACGCGACATCCACGTGTCGACCGCCGCCGGCACGATCGTGCTGGCGGGCAGCGTGTCGAACTCGCAGGCCGCGCAGCAGGCCATGCAGATCGCACGCGCATACGGCGACAGCGGCGGCGACCCCGCCGCGGGCGGCAAGCCGGGCGGCGGCGTGCTGAACATGCTGAGCGTCACGTCGCCGCAGCAGGTGATGCTCGAGGTGAAGGTCGCCGAGGTGTCGAAGACGCTGATCAACCAGATGGGCAGCGCGCTCAACATCCAGGGCGGGTTCGGCTCGTGGAGCGGCGCGCTGGTCAGCAGCCTGCTCGCGGGCGTCTCGAGCGCGGTCGCCTTCAGCAAGGCGAACAACAAGCCGTTCAACATCGCGGCCGATGCGCAGAACACCGACAACCTCGTCAAGATTCTCGCGGAGCCGAATCTCGTGACGATCAGCGGCCAGGAAGCGACGTTCCTCGCCGGCGGCAAGATCTTCATCCCGATCCCGCAAAGCAGCGGCAACGGCATCTCGACGATCACGCTGCAGGAAGAGGAGTTCGGCGTCGCGCTGAAGTTCACGCCGACGGTGCTGTCGAACGGCCGGATCAGCCTGAAGGTCGCACCGGAAGTGTCGGAGCTGTCGCAGACGGGCGTCACGCTGAGCGCGTCCAACATCGGCGGCACGTCGATCCTGCCGCTGATCACGACGCGGCGTGCGTCGACGACGGTCCAGATGAGCGACGGCGAATCGTTCGCGATCGGCGGGCTGATCAAGGACAACGCGAGCGGCGCGCTGAAGGCAATCCCGGGTGTGGGTGAAGTGCCGGTGCTCGGCGCGCTGTTCCGCAGCACGTCGTTCCAGCAGGACCGCACCGAGCTGATCTTCCTGATCACGCCGCACCTCGTGAAGCCGCTGCAGACCGCGGATGTGCCGCTGCCGACCGACAGCTTCTCGAAGCCGAACGAAGCCGACGTGTATGCGACGGGCAACATGGAAGGCCGCCGCGGGGTCCGCAAGCCGGGCGCACAACCGATGAACGGCGCAGCGGCGGCACCGCAGGCACCGGCCCAGGCGCCGGTACCGGCACCGGCACCGGCGCCGCAATCGGAAGCGCCCGCCGCCGCGGCCGCCGCGCTGCCCGCGCCGCGCGCACCGCAAGGCACGGACGCACAGCCGCCGGTGTCGGCCGAGCCGCAGAAGACACCCGCGCCGGTGGTGGCCACCGCGCCGCAGCCCGACACGGCAAATGCGGCAAATGCGGCAAACGCGGCCCGCGTCGCGCGTATCGAAGCCGCCGCCGCACGCCTCGCCGCGGCCGGCCCCGACACGTCGGCCCAGCCGGCGGCGCGACCGAAGCAGCGGGTGCCCGCGGTTGCCCGGGCGCAGGTCGCGCGCTCGGAACCCAAGTCCACCGATCGTTGAAGCCATCCAAGGGGAAGCTCCATGAAATCCGCCTACCTCGTATTCGTGCGCCGCGCGGCGCTCGCCGCACCGCTCGCGTTCGCGCTTGCCGGCTGCATGTCGTCGACCCCGGTGTGGGACAGCCGCTTTGGCGACTCGGTCCGCTCCGTGATGCAGGCCCAGATCATCGACCCGCATGCCGCCGAACACGCGGCATCGGCGTCGGCGGCGGGCGTCGACGGCGGCGCTGCCGCGGCCGCGCTCGACAACTACGACAAGTCGTTCAAGCAGGTCCAGCCGCCGACCAATGCGTTCGTCATCGGCATCGGCAAGTCCGCGCAATAACGACAGCACGCTCAGGGAGAACGCCATGTCCAGCGCAGCTCGTTATCCGAAAGTCACGCGTCGCGGCCTCCATCGCCAGCGCGGCGCCGTCGCGATCATCGTCGGTCTCGCACTGGCGGTGATGATCGGGTTCGTCGGCCTCGCGTTGGACCTCGGCAAGCTGTACGTCACGCGCAGCGAACTGCAGAACAGCGCCGATGCGTGCGCGCTGTCGGCTGCGCGTGACCTGACTTCGGCCATCAGCCTGTCGGTGGCCGAGGCCGACGGGATCGCCGCCGGCCACCTGAATTTCGTGTTCTTCCAGAACCAGTCGGTGCAGATGGTGACGAATTCGAACGTCACGTTCAGCGACTCGCTGTCCAATCCGTTCCTGCCGAAGAACTCGGTCACGACACCGGCGAACATCAAATACGTGCAGTGCACCGCGACGTTGAGCAACATCGCGCACTGGTTCATCGAGGTGCTGAACGTGCTGCCGGGCACGCAGCTCGCGAACGCGGCCACAGTGTCGGCGAGCGCGATCGCGACGGTCGGCGGCGGGCAGACAACGTGCGCGATCCCGGTGTTCGTGTGCCGCGCGACGGGCGCGCCGCCCTACAACGTCGGCGACTGGATCACGTCGCCGTCCGGTTCGACCTACGGGCCCGGCAACTTCGGCTGGGCGGCGCTCGACGGCTCGACGAACGAAACGACCATCGCGAGCGAGCTGTCGGGCAACACCTGCAATATCAAGAGCCCGCCGGACCTCGGCAGCACCGGCCTGAAATCGGCGTCGCTGCGCGCCTGGAATACGCGCTTCGGCATCTATACGAACGGCGCGAACGGCTCGAGCGGGCAGCCCGACTTCACCGGCTACGCGTACGTCGGCCCGAACTACGGGCCGCCCGGGACGGCGGGCATCAAGGGCGACGCGTATACGCAGTTCGTGACCGACCGCGCGACCTTCAAGTCCTACCAGGGCGATGGCCCGCCGCCGGCAGGCAGCGGGATCGCCACCAACGGCACCACGACGGCGAGCAACTACCAGACCTTTGGCGGCGACCGCCGTGTCGCGCTCGCGCCGGAGGGCGACTGCTCGGCGCTGAGCGGCGCCAGCGGCAAGGTGCACGTCACGCAATGGGATTGCGTGCTGATGCTCGATCCGTTGCCGTTCAGCGCCGGCAGCGGCAGTGTCATAGCCCACCTCGAATACCTCGGCTCGTCGGTGTCCGGCAACAACCCGTGCGCGACGCACGGGTTGCCCGGCGACGGCAGCGCGTCCGGGATCCAGGTGCCGATGCTCGTTCAATAGGGAGAGGCGATCATGAAAAGGTCCCCGTTTCGCCGTTCGCGCACCCGTGGCGCAGCTGCCGTCGAATTCGCGCTCGTGCTGATGCCGATGATCGTGCTCGCGACCGGCGTGGCCGAGTTCGGCCGCGCGATCTACCAGTACGAGACGTTGACCAAGGCGACGCGCGACGCCGCGCGCTACCTGTCGATCTGGCTGCCGACCGACAGCGCGTATCCGGTGTCGGCGGCGCAGTGTCTCGTCGTGTACGGCAGCACGACCTGCGGGTCGGCCGGCACCGAGCTGGTGCCGGGGCTCACCACGTCGATGGTGACCATCTGCGATGCGTCGCACACGACCGGCTGCGGCGACGCGTCTGACCCGTCGCAATTCTCGAACCTGCCGACCTACGACGCGAACAACAACGCGGCGAGCGGCACGGCGACAGGTGCGATCAACGTCGTTGAAGTGAAGGTCAAGGGCTACACGTACCAGCCGATCCCCGCGTATCCGGGGCTGATGTCGATCACCTTCGGCAACATCATCACCGTGATGAGGCAAGTGTCATGAGCGCGCGCCCTTTCCCCCTGTCGCGCCGGCGCGGCCAGCGAGGCTCGACGATGGTCGAGTTCGGGCTCATCGCGTCGGTGCTGATCATGCTGCTGATCGGCATCTTCGAATTCGGCCGCGTGCTGTTCTACTGGAATACCGCGAGCGAGGCCGTGCGCCTCGGCGCGCGCACGGCGGTGGTCTGCGACGTGAATGCCGCAGGCGTCGCGAAGCGCGTGACGGCGCTGCTGCCGCTGTTATCGACCGCGAACGTTTCGGTGAACTACTCGCCGGCGAGCTGCGACGTGACCACCTGCTCGTTCGTGACCGTGAGCGTCACGAACGTCACGGTGAAGACGATGATCCCTTTCGTGAACGTCACGGTCAAGATGCCGCCGTTCACGACGACGCTGCCGCGCGAAAGCCTGAACTCCGCGACTGGCGGCAACGCTTGCAATTAATCGAACAGACGAGGTACACAACATGATCAACATCCTCGTAGCTTCCGACGACACCGCGCGGCTCACGCAGATTGCGCGCCTCGTGGCCGACTGCGGACGCTATCGCGCGACACGCGCAACCGGCCGCCCGTCGCAGATCGAGCATCGCACCGACGGGCTCGACGCGTTCGACATCCTGCTGGTCGACGGCACGTCGTTCGATCCGTCCGAGCTGTCGGCGATCGAGCGGATCTGCCGCGCTCACGTGGGCCTGACCTGCATCCTCGTGACCGCGGACGCATCGCCTAACGTGCTGTTGGACGCGATGCGCGCGGGCGCGCGCGACGTGCTGCAGTGGCCGCTCGATCGGCAGGCGCTCGGCAACGCGCTCGAGCGTGCCGCCATGCAAAGCACGCGGAGCGACACCGACGACACGCGGATCGTGTCGTTCATATCGTGCAAGGGCGGGACCGGCACGAGCTTCGTCGCCAGTAACGTCGCGTTCGAGATCGCCGAGGGCTTCAAGCGCCGTGTGCTGCTGATCGACCTGAACCAGCAGTTCGCCGACGCGGCGTTCCTCGTCAGCGACGAAGCCCCGCCGTCGACGCTGCCGCAGCTTTGCGCGCAGATCGAGCGGCTCGACAGCGCGTTTCTCGACGCGAGCGTCGCGCACGTGACGGAGAACTTCCACGTGCTCGCGGGCGCCGGCGATCCCGTGAAGGCCGCCGAGATGCGCGAGGACGCGCTCGAATGGATCCTCGGCGTCGCCGCGCCGCGCTACGACTTCGTGATCTTCGACGTCGGTGTCGGCATCAATCCGCTGTCGATGGTCGCGCTGGATCGCAGCGACCAGATCCAGATCGTGCTGCAGCCCGCGATGCCGCACGTGCGCGCGGGGCGCCGGCTGCTGGAGATCCTCGTGTCGCTCGGTTATTCGACCGACCGGCTGCGTCTGATCGTGAACCGCGCAACGCGCGCGAGCGACCGGACCCGCACCGCGCTCGAGGAAGTGCTCGGCCTGCATGCCGCGTGCACGATTCCCGACGATGCCGAAACCGTGCTCGAGGCGATCAACCAGGGGCATCCGGTATCGCGGCTCGCGCGCGGCACCGCGGTCGCGCGTGCATTGCAGGGTTGCGCGAAACAACTCGTCGAGGGGGAAGTGCGCGCAGGACGCAGCACGGCGCACAGCGAACCGCTGATCTCCAGGCTCTTCGGGCGCAAGGTCACGCCGAAGCTCAAGTCCATGTAACTCTTTCGGGGAATTCATCATGTCATTGCGCGAACAGATGTCCTTGCACCGGGCCCAGCCTCTGGCGGCGGGCAGCGAACCGGCCGGCCCGGCGCATTCGTCGGTACGCGACGCATACCAGAAGCTGCGCCGCGAAATTCACCAGGCCGTGCTCGAACGCGTCGAGCTGGAGCGCCTGTCGCGGCTGCAGCAGGAGCAGGTCCGCCAGGAAATCTCCTCGCTGATCTCGCGCATCCTCGACGACCAGCGCACGCCCGCGAACGACATCGAGCGGCGGCAGCTCGCGATCGACGTGTACGACGAGATGTTCGGCTTCGGCCCGCTCGAAGCGCTGCTGCGCGACCCGAGCATCTCCGACATCCTCGTGAACACGTACCGACAGGTCTATGTCGAGCGCTTCGGCCAGCTCGAACTGACCGACGTGACGTTCTACGACGACGCGCACCTGATGAAGGTGATCGAGAAGATCGTGTCGCGCGTCGGGCGCCGCATCGACGAATCGAGCCCGATGGTCGATGCGCGGCTGCCGGACGGCTCGCGCGTGAACGCGATCATCCCGCCGTCGGCGATTGACGGGCCGCTGATGTCGATCCGGCGCTTCGCGGTCAGCCCGCTGAAGATGGACGACCTGGTGCGCTACCAGAGCCTGACGCCGCCGATGGCCGAGCTGCTCGACGCGCTGTCGCGCGCGAAGGTGAACGTGCTCGTGTCGGGCGGCACGGGCAGCGGCAAGACGACGCTGCTCAACATCCTGTCCGGCTTCATCCCGCGCAACGAGCGGATCGTGACGATCGAGGACGCCGCCGAGCTGCAGCTCCAGCAGCCGCACGTGCTGCGGCTCGAGACGCGCCCGCCGAACATCGAGGGCAAGGGCGAGATCACGCAGCGCACGCTGGTGCGCAACGCGCTGCGGATGCGGCCGGACCGGATCATCCTCGGCGAAGTGCGCGGCGCCGAAGCGCTCGACATGCTCAACGCGATGAACACCGGCCACGAAGGCTCGCTCGCGACGATCCACGCGAACACGCCGCGCGATGCACTGACGCGGCTCGAGAACATGATCAACGTCTCCGGCCTGTCGCTGCCGCCGAAGACGATGCGCCAGCAGATCGCGTCGGCGATCTCGGTGGTCGTGCAGGCGGCACGGCTCACGGACGGCAAGCGCAAGATCGTCAGCATCCAGGAGCTGACCGGGATGGAAGGCGACATCATCAACATGCAGGAGATCTTCACGTTCAAGCGTACGGGCGTGGATCGCGACGGCACGGTACGCGGCCACTTCTGCGCGACCGGCGTACGGCCGAAGTTCGTCGAGCGGCTGCAGGCATTCGGCATCAACCTGCCGGATTCGCTGTACGACCCGTCCCAGCGTTACGAGACGAACTGACGGCCTGTCGCCGCTTGCATTCGGGGAGGCTTCATGAACACGATCTTTTACGGTTTTGTGATTCTCACCTTCGTCGCGGTCGTGCTCGCGATCGAAGGCGTCTATCAATGGTGGAACGCGCGGCACGGCGCCGCCGCGCGCCGGATCGAATCGCGCATTCGCGCGATGTCGGCCGGCGGCAATGTACAGCAGGAGCGGCTGTCGATCCTGAAGAAGCGCATGCTCGACGATTCGAAGCCGTTCGACCGGCTGCTGATGCGCTTGCCGCGCGTGCACTCGCTCGATCTCGTGATCCAGCAATCGGGCCTCGACTGGACGCTCCCCAAGCTGATCGTGCTCAGCGCGGTGTTCGCGGCAATCGGGTGGGTCGCGCTGAGCTTCGCCACGTTGCCGCAACTGGCCGCGCTGCCGGTCGCGCTGCTTGCCGCGTGCCTGCCGACGATGCACATGATGCGCCGCCGTGCGCGCCGGATGCTCAAGCTCGAGCGGCAGTTGCCGGACATCTGCGACATGATCGCGCGCGCGCTGCGTTCCGGTCATTCGTTCACGGGCACGATCGGGATGGTCGGCGAAGAGTTTCCCGATCCAATGGGCGGCGAATTCCGGATCACGTTCGACGAGGTCAACTACGGCGTGTCGCTGCACGACGCGCTGATGAACCTCGCGACGCGCGTGCCGGTGCAGGACCTGCGCTACTTCGTGATCGCGGTGCTGATCCAGCGCGATACGGGCGGCAACCTGGCCGAGCTGCTCGACAGCATCTCCGCGCTGATCCGCGAGCGCTTCAAGTTGTTCGACAAGGTGCGCGTGCTGTCGGCGGAAGGGCGGCTGTCGGCGTGGATTCTCGGGCTGCTGCCGTTCGGCACCGCCGCGGTGATGGCGGTGGTGAACCGCGAGTTCCTGGCCGTGCTCTGGGAGGATCCGGCAGGGCTCAAGCTGGTCGGCGGGATGCTGATGTCGATGCTTCTCGGCATGTTGTGGATTCGCCGTATTGTCCGGATTCGTGTCTGACGCGCGAATCGAATAACGAACCGTTGCGAGGCTGTCATGCAAAATCTGAGCGTGGTCCAGGCCGTGATGCTGGGCGGCTTGTTCATCTTCGTGGCCGGCGGCGTGCTCGTCGCGATGCTGCTGTTCGCGCCGCGCAGCATCCAGCGCCGGCTCCAGCAGGCGGGCGGGGCCGGTGGCGGCGCCGTTGCGGGCGCGGGCGACGGCGACGACCTGGCGTCGCGCTGGGTCGCGAAGCTGGTCGAGCTGTCCACCCCGATCTCGAAGCTGTCGGTGCCGAAGGAGGGCTGGGAGAATTCGCCGCTGCGCATCCGGCTCATGAATGCCGGATGGCGCAACCAGAGCGCGGCCGCACTCTACTTCACCGCGAAGACGGTGCTCGCGCTCGCGTTGCCGTGCGCGGCGCTGCTGGGGCTGATCACGACCAAGCTCGGTGATGAGCGCGAGTTGTTGTCGGTCATTCTCGTGGCGCTCGCCGGAATCGGCTACTACATCCCGAACGTCGTGCTGTCGAAGCGGATCAAGGCGCGTCAGCAGAAGATCTTCGAGGATTTTCCGGATGCGCTCGACCTGCTGACGGTATGCGTCGAAGCGGGGCTCGGGCTCGACGCGGGGCTGATGAGGGTGAGCGAGGAGCTGCGGTTCCGCAGCGAGGTGGTCGCGAGCGAACTCGACCTGCTGCTGCTCGAGATGCGCTCCGGCTTCACGAAGGAGACGGCGCTGCGTAATCTCGCGCTGCGCACCGGTGTCGAGGACATCGAATCGTTCTGCGCGATGCTGATCCAGGCCGATCGCTTCGGCACGAGCATCAGCGAATCGCTGCGCGTGCTGTCGGACATGCTGCGCACGCGGCGGCGGATGCGCGCGGAGGAGCGCGCGGCGAAGATCGCGCTGAAGCTGCTGTTCCCGCTGATCTTCTGCATCTTTCCGGCGCTGATGCTGGTGCTGCTCGGGCCGGCGATGATTCACGTCTATCGCGTGCTGCTGCCGACGTTCGTCACCATCGCGCCGTGAGCGCCGTGAGCGGCGGGCACGCGCGGCTTCGAGCGTAGCGCCCCAAAGGTTTTGCGTGCCGGCCCCGACACACGTGCCGGCCGGCACGGCAACAGGCTTCATGGAGGCTCCCTCCCCAGGCGGCGCCGCGAGACAGGTCGACCATAGCGGCGTCAACGCATCCTGGACCCATGGTCGGCCATGGAGCAAGCCGTAGTCCACCGCCTTCGTCGGCTGCCCCCTACTGCTACCCCTGAAGGCCGTTGCCGGCCTCCCGGCCGGTGCGCGGGCCGAACGAATCGCGCCGCTCGCGCAAGCCGGTTTGCGTGCCCGCCGCGCCACCGCATCACCGGAAGTGATGCACGTAACGCAGCACCATCCGCGTCCCCTGCGGCCGGTTTCGCGCTTGGAACTCGAAGTACGTATTGAACAGCAGGTGATCGTGCGGCGAGAAGCTGACCATGGCGCCCGGGCCGATTGCCAGCACGGCCTCGCGCGTACCGGGCACGTCCTGCCCGTTTTCCTTCATGTCGGTGGTCTGGCGCAGCCAGTAGCCGTTGAGTCCCAGCCGCAGGCCCGGGCGCACTTCATACTCGGTCGCGAAGTTCGCATGGATCGCCTGGCCGGCCCGGGTCGACGTCACGTCGGGGCCGAGCGACGCGGCCGGCTGATGGTTGGTCGCGTTCCACAGATAGTGCAGGCGCCATGACACGGTCCATTTCGGCGTCAGCCACAGCGTCGCCGCCCAGTACGGGTCGAACGACCAGAAATGGCTGCCCGGGTTGATCGCGCGCGACGGATCATACGCGCCGGTCGGCGCGATGAACTGGAATTCCACGCGCTGCGCGAAGCGCGGGCCCTGCGTGCCCATCACCGGGTCGAACTGGATGAACGGGCCGATCAGCAGATCGCCGAACCCGGCCCGCGAATTCAGCGCGACGTTGCCGATGCCGTCGTCGGTACGCGCCGATGCAATCCACGGCAGGATCACGTCGAGGCCCGGATGCATGCCGGCGAACGTCAGCGGCGATTGATAGACGAGCTGGCTCAGGCCCGCGAACAGGTCGATGTCCTGCTTCGGCAGGCCGACCTTGTTGCCGGCATTGTCGTTGATGCGGCCGGCCGTGTAGTACTGCAGGTACTGCGTGCCGTACCAGCCGGAGCCAGCCGGCGGCATCCCGTCGAGAAAACTGGTCATGCCGAGGTTGACCGGCGGCAGGTCGGCCGCGTTGGCCGACGCGTGGCCGGCCAGGCCGGCGATCGCGAGGCCTGCGGCGACGAGCAAGCGAGAGCCGAGTTTCATGTTCACCACCTCCTGGATATTTATTTGTATAACTAATCAAACGGCGTGTGAAAGATCGGGGTGATCGGCAATCGCACGATACTGGCCGGCATGGAACACGAGCGGTGCCTTGCCGAACGCGTCGAACTGCTCGATCTGGCCGATGAAGAGCAGGTGATCGCCGCCTTCGTAATGGCCGACGTTGCGGCACACGAAGCGCGCGCTCGCACCGTCGAGGCAGGGCACGCCGCCGCTGTCCGATTCCACGTGAAGCACGCCGTCGAACTTGTCGGCACTGGGCGTCGCGAAGCGGCGCGACAGGTCGATCTGGTCGTGCGCGAGGATGTTGATCGCGAAGTGGGTGGCCGCGACGAAATCGGGCCGGCTCGGCGCGACCTTGCGAAGGCTCCACAGCACGAGCGGCGGATCCAGCGACAGCGACGAGAACGAATTGGCGGTGAGGCCCACCTTGCGTCCGTCGGCCGCGCACGTGGTGATCACGGTGACGCCGGTCGGGAACTGCCCGAACGCGGCACGCAATTGCATCGGGTCGACGCTTGGGCTGCAGTTAACGGTCGTTTCCATGTCGGTTATTCCGAACGGGTACTGTGTTCGCGGATCAGCGCCGCGCACGCCGACGGCTCGAACCACCACGGGGAGAACCGGCGCGGATCGTCGAAGCCGTCGACGATCGCCGCGGCGAGCGACGGCAACTGGCCGGCCGCGCCGAGCAGTTCGAGAATGTGCGGCGGCGGCGGCGTGAGCAGCGAGTTGGTCCAGCGCACGACATGCTGCGCGTAGGCCCAGTAGCCTTCGAACGTCTGCTGCATCCAGTTCTCGCCGAACGGCGCGGCATCGCGCGCGACGATCGCGTCGAAATAGGCGTTCGCGCATTTCGCGGCGTTGTTCGATCCTTGGCCTGTGATCGGATCGTTGACCACCACCGCATCGGCCATCCCGAACACCGTGCGACCCGACGGCAGCCGGAAGAACGGCTTGCGCACCGTCGGCGCAAAGCGCCCGGACAGCGTGCCGTTCGGATCGGTCAGCTCGACGTCGCGGCAGCGCTCGAATTCCCACGGCACATACTGCTGCAGGAACGACAGGCTTCGATCGAGGTGCTGCTCGGGTGTCTTCACGTCGGCCCAGCAGTCGAGCGGGCCGCCCGGAATGCCTTCGAACACCATGATTTCGCACGGGCCCGTCGTGGTCAGCGCGGGGAACACGAAGTACTCGCCGATGCCGGGCAGCAGGTTGAAGCGCACCCGCGAATACGGCTGGCTCGGCGCCATCCCTTTCACGTAGGTGAGGGCGAGCGCGCGTTGCGGGCGGTCGAACGCGCTGCGCGCGTCGTCGCGGCCGAGCAGGTTGACGATTTCGCCCTTGCCGGCGGCGAGCAGCACGAGATCGTGGCTGCGCGCCAGTTCCTCGAGTTCGGGCACGCCGACGTCGCAGATACGCACGTCCGCGCCGCGGCGCCGAACGCCGTCGAGCCAGTCGGCCATCTTCAGGCGCTGGTCGACGGACTGTGCATAGCGGGTCAGCCGCGACGACCACTCGATCGCCTTGCGGCCGTTGCCGTCCGGGTGCGGCACCGCGATGCCGATGCCTTCGACGGACGGGCACGCTTCCTCCCAGGTGTTCAGGCCGAGATCGCGCTCGATCTGCAGCGCGGTATGGAACATGCACTGGCTCGACATGACCTTGCCGGCGCGGATCTGCTCCGCGTCGCGATTGGTCGCGAGCGTGACGTGGTAGCCCTGGTCGAGCAGGGCGAAGGCGAGTTGCAGGCCGGACTGGCCGGCGCCGACGATAGCGATGCGTCTCATGAGAATGTCCTTGGATGGCCGGATGCCGGCCGGAATGGATGCGGGGAGCGGCGGCGGGCGGTCATTCCGCCAGGCGCGGAATGGCCGGCACCGCCTGCTCGGGGCCCATCGCGGAATAACCGCCGTCCACCGCGTAGTCGGCGCCCGTCACGAAGCTCGCCGCATCGCTGCACAGGAACGTCACGACCTGCGCGACCTCCGACGGATCGCCGACCCGGCCGAGCAGGTGAAACGGCGCGGCGACGCGATCGGTCTTCGCGCGGTCGCCGCGCGTCATCTCGTCCATCACGCGCGACCATGTCCATCCCGGCGACACCGAGTTGACGCGAATCCGGTCGGGCGCGAGATCCATCGCCATGCTGCGCGTGAGCTGGCGGATCGCCGCCTTGGAGGTGGGATACAGCCAGCGGCCGGTTTGCGCGCACTGGGCCGAGATCGAGCTGAAGTTCACGATCGCGCCGCCGCCGCGCCGGACCATGTGCGGATGAACGGCCTTCGCCAGCATCGCCGCCGACACGACGTTCACGTCCATCGCGGCGAGCCAGTCGTTGCGGGTCGCCTGGATGCCGTTGTCGACATAGCTGCACGCGAGGTTGACGAGCATGTCGATCGCGCCGAACCGTTCGGCGATGGCCGACACCGCGCGCTCGATCGCACGGTCGTCGGTGATGTCGATCGCGACGAACATCGCGCGTTCGCCGAGCGAATCGGCGACGCGCGAGCCGTTCTCGGTATCGAGATCGAGTATCGCGACGCACGCGCCGGCACGGGTCAGGTCCTGCGCGACCGCGGCGCCGATCAGCGTGGCGCCGCCGGTGACGATCGCGACTTTGCCAGCAAGGGTAGTCATGGGGTATCTCCCGGAATCGAAGGGTGACGGAAGGGCCGCGTCAACGCGCGTCCGGCGACGGTTCGCTGTCCTGCCAGCGGCGCATCAGGCCGTTAGACGGCACGGTTTCGTCGAGCAGCTTGCGCGCCGTTTCGACGCCCGCGACCGGCAGGCCGGCCGGATCGAGCAGGCCGATCTGCACGAGCACGCTCGCCTGATCCCAGTAGATGTGTTCGTGATAGAGCTTGTCGCCGCGAAACTTCACGATCGCGACGAGCGGGATCTCGACGCGTCTGCCGGTCGGCGCGACGCCCGGCAGCATCCAGTCGATCTCGGTGGTGTGCGTGAAGCAGAACAGCAGTTCGTCGACGATCTGGCTCGCGCCGATCGTGCGCGAGATCGGCGTGATCGTGGTGTCGGGCGGATTCGCATGCACGAAGTGATGCGTGTAGAAACGCTTGAGCTCGTCGTAGCCGACGCCGCCCGTCAGCGTCGGAATATGGTTGACGTACGGCTCGGCCACCATCGTGGCCATCGTCGCGTCGACGTTGCGCGTGTCGAACTCGTGCAGGAGATGCGCTTCCCACAGCGCGGAGAGGTCGTAGCGCGGCCCGAGCGCGGCGCGGAACGCGGCGATCGAGCGCTGATGCGCCATGATCGCCGCGGCCTTGTCGAAATGGTCGCCGCCGATGCGGGCGAACGCGTGATCGACGCCCGGATAGACATACACCTCGACACCTTCGCGCCCCGACAGCGCTTCGGCGATGCGCTGCTGCGCGTCGGGCGGGCAGAAGCGGTCCTGCGCCGCGATCTGCAGCACGAGCCGCCCGCGCAGGTGCGCGGCCTCGTCCAGCGCGTGCTCGATGCCGACGCCGTAGTAGCTGACCGCGGCGGCCACGCCCGGCAGCCGGCATGCGGCGAGATACGCGAGCTTGCCGCCTAGGCAGTAGCCGAGCACGCCGGCTTCGCCCGTGCATTCCGGCCGTTGCGTGAGCACGCGCAGCGCGGCGCCGACGTCCTCGACGCCCTTGTTCTCGTCGTACTCGCGATAAAGCGCCATCGCGCGCTCGAAATCGGCAGGGGAATCTCCGAGCTCGATCCCCGGCGACTGGCGCCAGAACAGGTCGGGTACGAGCACCGCGTAGCCTTCCTCCGCGTAGTAGTCGGCCGTTTCCCGCATCGTCGCGTTCGCGCCGAAGATCTCGTGGCACAGCACGATGCCCGGCCCCGTACCGCCGGCCGGCGTGCTCAGGTATGCGCGAAACGTCCCGCCTTCCGGCGACGGAATCTCGATGTAACGTCCTTTCATGTGTCCCTCCATGCTGTTCGTTTCAGTGACGGGCCCAGTATTGGCGGACGAAACGCGCGCTTCTATCCGCTTTCTTCGGCCGGTATCCGTGAACTCCGGAAACCTGACGATCCGGCCGCCGCGCCAGGGCGGGCGCGCGGCCGACTGCGGGTATGTGCGGATACGGAAGCCCCGCACAGTTTTCTACGATGCGCGAACGGTCCGATTCTTGCGTCGTTTGCGCGGGACTTGCGGGTTCGGATGGCCGGACTGTCCGGATACTCCGGGCGCTATCCGGATCGTGCAGCGGGATTCCCCAATACCGGGAACACATGCACGGCGCGAGTGCGATCGAGCATGACGGGAGAACTTCGATGGCGCAAATTTGCGAAACCGGCTGGCTTGCCGACGCCGCCTGTTTCAATCACGACAACCTGCTGCTGCAGTCGGACGATGTCGACGAGGTGCGCGCACGCGTCGCCGATGTGTTCAAGCCGCACCGCCTCACGCCTATCGGCCAGTCGCGCGCGTTGCACAGCTGCATGCACCATGCGCGCTGGGGCAACCTGTCGTTGAACCTGCTCGATTACGGCGGCGGCGTCAGCATCGAGCCGGGGCCGCTCGAACACTTCTTCCTGTTGCAGATCCCGCTGCGCGGCGACGCCGAGATCGAGTGCGGCTCGACGCGCTTCGTGTCGTCGCCGGGCACCGCGTCGCTGATCTCGCCGACGCTGCCGCTCAAGATGCGGTGGGGCGATGCATGCCCGCAAGTCATCCTGCGCATCGAGCGCGAGGTGATGGAGCGCCACGCGCAGCGGCATTTCGGCGACGATCGGCGCGCGCCGGTCGAATTCGAACCTGAATTCAGCCTGTCGTCGCAGCAGGGGACGTGTCTGGCCCAGATGCTGCCGATCCTCGCCGGTGCGATCGCGACGGATACGCATCCGCTGCGTCACCCGCTCGCGTTCGAGCAGCTCGAATCGACGTTGCTCAACCTGCTGCTGCACGGCCACCCGAACAGCGCGCGCAACGGCACGCGGCACGTGCCGATGGCGCTCGCGCCGTTCTACGTGCGGCGCGTCGAGGAATACATCCGTGCGCATCTCGACGAGCCGCTGACGATCGAACGGCTCGCCGAGCTCGCCGGTGTCAGCCCGAGCACGTTGTTCGCCGGTTTCCGCAATCGCCACGGGATCACGCCGATGGGCTTCGTGCGGCAGTTGCGGCTGCAGCATGTGCGCGAGGCGCTGCTGGCCGACGACACGCCGGGGCTCGCGTCGGTCACCGACATCGCGCTGAAATGGGGATTCGCACACCTCGGGCGCTTCGCGATCGAGTACAAGCGGGCGTTCGGCGAGTCGCCGTCGGCAACGCTCAGGTTGCGGCGCGTGCGGAATTGAACCCGTAGTGAACCGCCGGCGCGCACGCGCCGTGCGGCTCCCCGGACGTTACCGGGTCGCCTGACGACAAGTTGCCCCCGGCACGGTGCGCAGCCGGCCGGCACGACCGCCAGAACGCGATGCAGCGCGGTCGGCCCCCGAACCTTCTCCCTTCACCGCTTTAGCGAAGCCTGCGCGACCGAGGCCGGTATCCGTTGCGTCGGCCTGCTGCCGAACGGCGGACGATCCGTCACGCGTCGGCGTTTCCTCGCCTGCCCCCCAACGCGTCGCACCCGTGATTCGCCTGGAAGCGCATTTTTTTTTAAAGACCGCGCCACGTTCGACCGGTATGATCGCTGCGCTCGCGAATTGCGCCATCGGCCAGTGCCGGCCAGTGCAGGGCGACTCGCGCGCGACCGACATCACCAGCACGACCATCAAGACAGCGCAGGACGGACGCCGGCGGCGCACCGTGCCTCGATCCGGCCGAACGGGCCAAGACAGCACGACGGAGTATTGAACGATGTTGACGGAGACAGGGGCGGCGCGACGCGCATGGGCGATCGCTGCCGGGGGAGCGTTGTGCGTGGCCGCCGCGGGCGGCGCGCACGCGCAGGCGTCGAACGCAGCGGCGCCGCAGCAGGCCGGCGCAGCGGCGGTGGCCGTGCTACCGCCGATCGACGTGAAAGGAACGGCCGGCGGATCGTCCGTCGGGCTCGTCGGGCTGCGCACCACGGCCGGCACGAAGACCGACACGCCGGTGGCCGAGATCCCGCAGACGACCAACATCGTGACCGCGCAACAGATCGAGATGACCGGCGCGGCCGACCTGAACCAGGCGCTGCGCTACGTGCCGGGTTTCGCGACGTTCGGCGCCGACAGCCGGACCGACTGGTATGCGGCGCTGCGCGGCTTCACGCCGACGCTGTACGTCGACGGCGTGCCGACGCCGAATACGGCCGTGATCGCGAACTGGCGCGTCGACCCGTACACGATCGACTCGATCGCGGTGCTGCGCGGGCCGACGTCGGTGCTGTACGGCGCGGGCGAGCCCGGCGCGATCGTCGACGCGCACACGAAACTCGCCGACGGCGAGCGCGTGCGCGAAGCCGGCGTGCAGATCGGCAACGATGCGCGCAAGCAGTTCATGTTCGACGTCGGCGACCGGCTCGACCCGGACGGCCGGTATGCGTATCGCTTCGTCGGCGTTGCGCGCGACGGCAATGCGGTGACCGGCCCGAACGGCGACCGGCGCGTCGCGCTGGCGCCGTCGTTCCGATGGCGGCCGAACGCCGATACGTCGCTGACGTTTTCCGCGTCGTTCCTGCAGGACGGCGGCGACATCTCGTCGAACTTCCTGCCCGCGTCGGGCACGGTGCTGCCGAACCCGAACGGCCGCCTGTCGCAGGACATCTACATGGGCGACCCTGCGTTCAACGACTACCGGAAGAAGCAATGGTCGCTCGGCTACGCGCTGGAGCATCGCGTGAATGCGATCTGGACGCTGCACCAGGACGTGCGCTGGTCGCACCTGTCGCTCGACGACGCGACTGTGTTCGGCATCGGCCTGGCGCCCCGCAGCACGACCAACATGATGCGTTTCGCGGGGCTGTTCCAGCTCAACTACAGCCGGCTCGATATCGACAACCGCGCGCAGGCGCGCTTCGGCACGGGGCCGTTCGAACACACGCTGCTGTTCGGCCTGCAGTTCGACCGGCAGACGACGACCAACAGCGTGTGGCTCGCGCTGGCGCCGTCGCTGAACCTGTACCACCCCGTCTATCGGCCCGTGACGGCCGCGATCTTCTCCGGCCCGACGTCGCTCGGCCACGTCGACCAGTACACGGCGATGAACGCGGTCGGCGTGTACGCGCAGGACCAGATTCGCTGGCAGCGCTGGACGCTGACGCTCGGCGGCCGCGGGGACCGCGTGAATGCGCGGTTCGACGACCGGACGGCCGGCACGCAGACGCGGCAGGACGTCAGTGCGTTCTCCGGGCGCGTCGGGCTCACCTATCAGGGTGATGCGGGGCTGTCGCCGTATGTGGGTTATTCGACGTCGTTCGATCCGGTCATCGGCGTGCGGATGGCCGGCGGCGGTTTGCCGAAGCCGACGCGCGGCACGCAGACGGAAGCCGGGCTGCGCTGGCAACCGCCCGGCCAGAACCTGATGCTGAACGCGGCCATTTACCAGATCGACCAGACCAACGTCGTGACCCCGACACCGGCGAATCTCGATCCCACCGGCACGACATCCGTGCAGACCGGCAAGGTGCGCTCGCGCGGCATCGAGCTGAGCGCGGTCGGCAAGGTGACACGCGAGCTGTCGGTCGTCGCGTCGTATATGTATCAGGACGTCAAGAACGTGCAGGCGAACGACGCGTCGCTGAACCACTGGCCGGTGTCCGTGCCGCTGCCGCGGCAGATGGCGTCGATGTGGGCCGACTGGACCTGGCATACGGGCGCGCTGTCGGGCCTCGGGATCGGCGCCGGCGTGCGCTACCAGAGCGCGTCGGCCGGTGCACCCGACAACTCGCTGACGGTGCCGAGCACGACGCTGTACGACCTGGCGATGCACTACGAGATGCGCCACTGGCGGTTCGCGCTGAACGTCGCGAACCTGTTCGACCGGCGTTACGTCAGCGGCTGCACGTCGTACACGGTGTGCGTGTTCGGCAACGAGCGGACCGTGCTGGCCAGCGCGAAATACAACTGGTAATCGCGCTCGCGCCGCCCCGGCCTATGCGCCGCGTTGCGGTTCGCGGGTCGCGGCGCGCCGGCCCGCGTGGCGCTGGCGCCGCCATTCGGTCGGTGTGATGCCGAAACGTTCGCGGAAGGCGGTCGCGAAGTTCGCCGGCGTGGCAAAGCCGATTTCCTTCGCGATGCTGGCGATGCTGAGCGACGTCGAATCCAGCAGATTCTGCGCGATCCGCAGCCGCTCGTGCCGCAGATATTCGAACACCGTCTGGCCGAGATTGTCGCGAAACGCGCGTGACAGCCGCTTTTCATGCGTGCCGACCGCGCGCGCCAGTTGCTCGACCGTCGGCGGATCGTTCAATGTACGCGACAGGTGGCGAATGGCCGCGCGCACGATGATGTCGTCGTCCTTGCCGTCCGGTAACGGACTCTCCGTGTCGACAGGCCGCTCACGCCGGGTCCGTGCGAGCTGCACGCGAATTCGCGCGAGCACTTCGGCAGGCTCGAACGGCTTCACCACATAGTCGACGCCGCCAATCTCCAGCCCCTCGAGGCGTTCGTGCAATTCGCCGGCCACGGTCAGGAAGATGACCGGAATCGCGCTCGTCAGCGGATTGGCGGCCAGCAGCCGGCACGCGGTAAAACCGTCCATGCGCGGCATGCGGACATCCATCAGGATCAGGTCGGGTATCAGCGCCTGCGCGCGCTCGCACGCCTGCGCCCCGTCGAATGCGATGCTGATCCGGCAGCCGGTGCTGCGCAGGATGTCGATCAGCAAACGCAGCTGGTCGGGCTGATCGTCGACGATCAGGAGATGGGCGTCGCTCAATGCGGAGATCGATGGGGGCATCGTGCACCTGTTCTGGAAAGGCGGCTGGCTGTGATCCCGCGGGTGGCCTGCCCGGTGTGGGGAATCGTCGGAAGCCGCTCTATGACGACGCGCAAAACGCATCGCACGCTCGCATCGACAATCGGATTGGGCCGGACTGCGCGTTAGGCAACCGCTCGGCGCAATACCCGGCGTTCGTTGTTTTGATCGCTGAGCCGGTAAAGGCGCGGAGGATTGCCGTGGTCGCGTCGTGAATGGTCGCGGCTGCCGGTATCGATGCGAGCGGAATTGTAGGAGCATATTTCGAATCCCGCCAGATGGCTTGTCGATATTCGCGTCATGTCGTTTTACGCATTTTAAGGATGTGCTGCGGTTTTTGTTTGCGGTGTCGCCATGTTGATGTTCGTCAAAGCGCGCTGACTCCATGTGTGTCCGGCACGCAATGGCTCGGTCGAGTCGACTCCGTGGTCGCGAGTCGTTCGATTGCATTTAATTCAAATCCGCTTCGGCAAAGTATTTATCTGCTGCAAAAAACATTCCCATTAATCGCAATGGCGCGCAATCGTTTGCGAGGCGGTAATATTTTAAGTAACTCATTGAATATATTGGATTTTGCAATCTATAAACAATGTCGTCTTTGATAATCATCGATCGTGTCTCATAATTCGTCCGAACTTTGGGCGCCGGATGGCACGGAACAACCGAAGGCTCGGCGAACCGCGATGGATGTTGCGCGATTCAAGTCCGAAGCATCGGTCGATGTATGTCCGAGCGGATGTTCTGGGCATCGAAGCGGAAATCCGGTTGCCGGAGATGAAATAAAAGAGACGAGGTTGGTCGCGGTCGGCGCGACGTCGGATTCGGGGTAGTTATAAAGACGGGTTGAATCTCCGGATTCAGTCGGGGGAGAGCTCGTCCATAAATAACACTACGTATTCCTAATGTACGTAACGAATTAACGGAACGGGCCGCAAAGAGACGGCGTGCCCGGGCTATCGGACGCCCTGTCGATTTGCGCGGTCGGTGCGTGTCGCGTTCGACACGCCCGGGCCGGGCATCGGGAACAGGTTCCGCACTGAAGTCGCAATCGCAGTCGAAGTCGAAGCTGTCAACAAAAGTAAGTAGTCCGTATTCAAACCAGACGCTACAAAACGGAGCAGAACAGCATGAAGAGGAATCAGATTTCGGCGCTTGCCGCCGCCATGTTCACGGGTGCAGGTGTGCTGATCGCGGGAGTCGCGCACGCGGACAATTTCGTCGACCGCGGCAACCCGGACAACGCGCTGAATGGCCAGTGCATCGACGGGACCAACCCGCTCTGCGTGGCAACGAAGAGCGGGAGCTACGTGGCGGTGAGCACCTCGAACGTGACGCAGGGAACGAATGCCAGGGCCGGTACCAGCGGTATCGCGATCGGCGATCAGTCGAATGCAAGCAGCAAGGGCGGCACCAGCAGCGGCGGCGCGATTGCGATCGGCGTCGGCTCGCAGGCGCTGGCGAACTCGGCCACGGCGATCGGCACGGTGGCGGTCGCGCAAGGCAATACGTCGCTCGCGGTCGGCCGCCAGTCGGCCGCGGTCGGCGATTTCTCGATGGCGCTCGGCAACGTCGCGGATGCGCACGGCACGAGCTCGATCGCGCTCGGCCACTCGGCGCTGGCCAGCGGCGATCGCTCGATCGCGATCGGCGGCGCCAACCCGACGTCGAGCGACGGCGTATCGAACGGCGCCGCGTACGACGCGGCGACGCAGACGCGCGCCGGCGGCACGCAATCCGTGGCGATCGGCGCGGGCGCGCAGACGAACGACAACAACCAGGTGGCGATCGGCTCGGGCAGCGTCGGCGCGAACAACGGCGGCACGCCGGTATTCGGCGGCACGGCCGCGCCGGTCGGCGGCGCGGTGTCGTTCGGCGCGCTCGGCAACGAACGCCAGCTCAGGAACGTCGCGGCCGGTGCGGCCGATACGGACGCCGTCAACGTTCAGCAGTTGAAGAACGTGAACAGTACCCTCAGCACGGGCATCGGCAATGTCGACGCGCGCGTGACGTCGGTCGGCAATTCGTTGTCGACGTCGATCACGAACGTCGACCAGCGTGTGACCAATGTGGGCAACAGCCTCAGCACGAGCATCGTGTCGGCAACGCAGAACGTCGTGAAATACACGGACGATTCGCATGCGGCGATCGCGCTCGACGGCAGCAACGGCACCACGATCGGCGGCGTCGCGGCCGGCGTGGCCGATACCGACGCAGTGAACGTCGGCCAGTTGAAGGGCAGCGTCGCGCCGCTGCAAACGTCCCTTTCGACGGCGGCTTCGAACATCGCGAACCTGCAGAACAGCGTCTCCGGCATCAACACGTCGCTGAGCACGGCGGCCTCGGACATCGGCAACCTGCAGGCGGCCGATACGCGCAACGTGAAGTACGACGGCGCGAGCGGGTTCGACTCGGTGACGTTCGCCGGCACCAACGGCACCACGCTGCACAACGTCGCGGACGGCAAGGACGTGCATGACGCGGTCAACGTCGGGCAACTGAACGGCGGCCTCGCATCGCTCAGCACGAGCGTGACGAACAACCTCAGCACGACGCTCGGCAACCTGAGCACGTCGATCACCAGCCAGATCGGCGCTGCGACGAAGAACGCCGTGCAGTACGACGACGACGCGCACGGTGGCGTCACGCTCGGCGGCCAGGGCGCGCAGGCGCCGGTCGGCCTGCACAACGTCGCGGACGGCATTGCCGCGGGCGACGCGGTGAACGTCGGCCAGCTCGGCAAGGCGACCGACACGCTCAATCAGTCGATCGCGACCGTCGGCAACCAGGTGACGACGAACACGGGCAACATCGCGGCGCTCCAGCAGGATGCGCTCCAGTGGAACGCGGGCCTCGGCGCGTACGATGCGAGCCACGGCGGCAACGGCCCGCAACTCATCAGCAACGTCGCGGCCGGCAAGAACGGAACGGACGCGGTCAACGTCGATCAGTTGACCGCGGCGATTCACGACGGCACGAGCCAGCTCGATGCGCTGGCCGTGAAGTACGACGATGCGAGCAAGCGGCAGGTTTCGCTCGGCGCGGGCAACGGCGGCAGCCCGGTGCGCGTGACCAACGTCGCGGAAGGCAACGTGGCGTCCGGCAGCACGGACGCGGTGAACGGCGCGCAGTTGCGCCGCGCGATCGACGGCACCGCGGCCGCACTCGGCGGCGGCGCGACGGCGAATCCGGACGGCTCGATCGGCGCGCCGGCTTACAAGGTCGGCGGCGGCTCGTTCAACAACGTCGGCGACGCGCTGACGAACCTCGACGGCCGCGTCGGTAGCAACACGACGACGCTCGAGAATCACGAAACGCGCCTCGGCAATGCCGAAACCAACATCGCCGGCAATACGGCCGCGATCGCCGGGCTGCAGCAGGACGCGCTGCAGTTCGACCCGAAACTCGGCGCCTACAGCGCGGCGCGCGCCGGCGCGCCGACGAAGCTGACGAACGTGGCCGACGGCAACGTCGCCTCGGGCAGCACGGACGCGGTGAACGGCGGCCAGCTGTCGGGCGTGAAATCCGCTCTCGAACAGCAGATCACGCAGGTGTCCAGTCAGACCGGCGAGGCGGTGAAGAACGTCGTCAAATACGATGTCGACGCGAACGGCAACCGGTTGAATTCGGTTTCGCTCGTCGGCGGCGACACGAACTCGGCCGTCGTGCTCAAGAACGTCGCGGCGGGCACCAGCGATACCGACGCGGTGAACGTGAAGCAACTGAAGGACGTGCAGTCGAATCTGAACCAGCTCGGCGCGCTCGCGGTGCAGTACGACGACAGCTCGAAGAGCACGATCACGCTCGGCGGTGCCGGCGGCACGCGCATCACCAACGTGCAGGCGGGCACCCTCAGCGCCACCAGCACGGACGCGGTGAACGGCTCGCAGCTCTACGCGACCAACCAGCAGGTGTCGAAGAACACGACCGACATCTCGAACCTGCAGGGCAGCGTGACCAACATCGCGAACGGCAAGGCCGGCCTCGTGCAGCAGCAGGACCCGAACGGCGCGATCACGGTCGGGAAGGACACGGGCGGCACCAGCGTGAATTTCTCGGGCACGGCGGGCGACCGCACGCTGACCGGTGTCGCGGCAGGCGTGAACGACAACGACGCGGTCAACGTCGGCCAGTTCAACAACGCGATGAAGAGCGTGGCGGCCAACGACAGGATCCGCACGGCGGCGACCGATGCGAACACGACGTGGATCGCGCGTGCCGATGCGGGTTCGATCGGATCGACGGCGACCGCGACCGGCAAGAACGCGGTGGCGGTCGGCCAGGGCTCCGTCGCCGATCGCGACAATTCGTTCTCGGTCGGCGCGAAGGGCAGCGAGCGCCAGATCACGAACGTCGCGGCCGGAACGGCGCCGACCGACGCGGTGAACGTGCAGCAGCTGAACGACAACCTCACGGCCGCTTCGACGCAGGCGAAGAGCTACACCGACCAGCGCATCGGGCAGGTGTACAACTCGTTCAACGACCTGAAGAAGGACATGTACGGCGGCGTCGCGTCGGCGATGGCGGTGGCCGGCCTGCCGCAGCCGACGGGCGCGGGCCGCTCGATGGTGTCGGCGGCGACCTCGAACTATCACGGTCAGCAGGGGTTTGCCGCCGGTTACTCGTACGTGACGGAGAGCAATCGCTGGGTCGTCAAGGCGTCGGTGACGGGCAACAGCCGGTCGGACTTCGGCGCGGTGGTGGGCGCGGGGTATCAGTTCTGACGCAGGTCGCGCAGCGTCGAATGGCCGGGGGGGCCGGGCAGCGATTGTGACGCCTGGTACCAGCGGGAAATCCTTGGCCCGGGGTCAGTCGGTTGACCTCGGGCCATCGATGTTCGACGCGGTGCTTAAAATCAAGGCATCGGGAAATACCGAATCTCCTCAACGGATACACGCGGGCGGAAGACCAACGACCCGTCGTGGCGTGGAGGTTTATTCGTCCCGACACCGCCTAGATTCTCGCGAGCGTGCTGTGATCGGCCTCACCGCCGAAATATTTCTCGAGCGCCTCCACGAACACCGCGTTATCGGCAGTCGCATGCGCGAACAACGTGACCGACGACCGGAATTTCAGGTAATCCGGATACCCGAAAATCGCCTGGATCGAACTGCCTTCAACCTGATTGACCAGCCGCGTGCATTCCCGCAGCCTTTCGCCGAGCAGCGGATGCTGAAGATACGCGACGGCTTCGGCCAGTGTCGTGATCGCATACCGTTGCGCCATCGCGCTGTCGCCAAGCCCTTCGATCTGCGGAAACACGAACCACATCCAGTGGCTTCGCTTGTGTCCGTTCTTCAGCTCGTCATATACCTGCGCATACACCGGATCCTGTGCGTCGACAAAGCGCTGAAGATCATGGGGATCGTCCATTTCGCCCTCCGTCCGTTCCGGAGCGGCAAGCCGCCCGAGCGCTCATTGTGAGCGTGACCCGGATGGTGTGCAAACGCCCCGTTGACCGTGTGCTCACCCGGCTTCGCATCGCGTCCCGCGAGTGGGAGCGATCGGATTTGCTGCAGTGCACTGCGATCGATCGCCCGCAAGTGACGTCGCGCATGCCGTTGGATGGCGACGTGCCGGCAACCGGCGTAGCATTCAGACATGCGGCCGGCCGCGATCCCGACCGACGGATCGGCGGCACACCCCGATCCGGCCGCAGCCGGCCTCGCATGACGGCCCGGCAAAGGAGCCTCGATGCGCTCGCAAGCAACGTCCGTCTCGCGCCTGAGGCGCTATGGGATCATGGCTGCGGTCGTCGTCGCGTGCCTGATCGTCATCGGGCGCATCACCGGTATCCTGGTCGACTGGCTCTGGTTCTCGTCGATCGGCTATGCCGGCGTCTTCTGGACGATCCTGTCCGCGAGGGTGCTGCTGTTTGTCGCGGTGCTCGCCGTGTCGGCGGCCGCGATCGGCGCGTCGGGGTTGCTCGCGCATCGTTTTGCAAGGTCCGTCGATGTCTGGCAGGTAGAGGAAGCTTCGTCGACGCGTGCGGAGGATGTCCTTCGGGCGCTCGCAGCGGAGGTCGCATCGCGCGTTCCATGGCGCGCGGTCATCGCCGCGGGTGCCGTCTTCCTCGGGCTTGCGATCGCCGCCGGTGCGATGTCGAGTTGGGATGTCGCGCTGCGCTTTCTGCATCGGGTGCCGTTCGGCGCGCGCGATCCGATCTTCGGCAAGGACATCGGCTTCTATCTGTTCGCGCTGCCCGTCTGGATCGGGCTGAAGAACCTGCTGCTGCAAGTGGTCGTCTGCTGCGCGATCGTCGCGGCCAGCGTCTACTGGCTGCGCGGCGACATCATGCTGCGCCCGCGGAAGGGGCTTTCGTCGGCTGCCGCCGTTCACGGTTCGGCGCTGCTGGCGCTGTTCTTCCTGCTGAAAGCCTGGTCCTGGTGGCTCGAACGCTTTCTGCTGCTCTACGACAACAACGGTGTCGTGGTTGGCGCCGGCTATACGGATGTCCACGTGATGCTGCCGGTGCTGTGGCTGCTCGTCGGCCTCGCCGTTGCGTCGGCCGTTGCGATGCTGGTCAACCTGCGCCGGCCCGGCTATCGGCTGCCGGCCGCTGCGGTGCTGCTGGTGTTCGGCACTTCGTTTGCGCTCGGTATCGTCTATCCCGCGCTGTTCCAGCGCTTCTACGTCAAGCCGAGCGAGCTGCAGCTCGAGACGCCCTATATCCAGCACAACATCGCGTTGACGAGGCAGGCTTACGGCCTTGCGCAGATCGAGGTCAAGCCGTTTGCGGCCGGGCAGGGCCTGAATCTCGCGGCGCTGCAGGCCAATCGCGCGACCGTCGACAACATCCGCCTGTGGGATGTGCAGCCGCTGATGGATACCTATGCGCAGTTGCAGGAGATCAGGACTTACTACAAGTTCTTTTCCGTGGATATCGATCGCTACCGGCTCGACTCCGGCTACCGGCAGGTCATGCTGTCGGCGCGCGAACTGGAGCAGACGATGCTGCCGGAGAACGCCCGAACGTGGGTGAACCTGCATCTGCTGTTTACCCACGGCAACGGCGTCGTGATGTCGCCGGTCACCGAGAAATCCACGGAAGGCCTGCCGTCGCTCTATCTGCGCGACATTCCGCCTGCCGCGGACGGCGGGCCGGCGATCCACGAACCGCGCATCTACTTCGGCGAAGGCGGGCAGGGTTATGTGATCGTGAAGGGCAGCGTGCCCGAATTCGACTACCCGAAGGGAGGCAGCAACGTCTACACGTCCTACAGCGGGCGCGACGGTGTCGCGATCGGCGGCGCGGCACGGCGCAGCCTCTTCGCATGGCAGTTCGGCGATCCCAACATCCTGCTGACGCACTACATCACGGACGACAGCAGGATCCTGTTTCACCGCAACATCCGGGACCGGATACGCACGATTGCGCCGTTCCTCGCGCTCGACCACGACCCGTATGTCGTGGCAAGCAACGGACGCCTGTTCTGGATGCAGGACGCCTATACGACCAGCCGCTGGTTTCCGTATGCGCCGCCCGGTGTCGGCGACGGCGCCAACTACATTCGCAACGCGGTCAAGGTGGTGGTCGACGCGTACAACGGCACGGTCGACTTCTACGTCAGCGATCCTTCCGATCCGCTGGTTCGGACTTACGCGCGCATCTTCCCCGGCATGTTCAAGCCGCTCGACGCGATGCCGCCGGATCTTCGACAGCATATCCGCTACCCCGAGGATCTGTTCCTGATCCAGGCGAACCTCTACCGCGCTTATCACATGGATGCGCCGGAAGTGTTCTATAACCGCGAGGACCTCTGGCAGTTTCCTCGCGCGCTGGGCGATATCGACGGGGGCGACGCAGCGAACGCGCAGATGGCGCCGTACTACACGATCATGAGGCTGCCCGGCGATGCGCAGGCCGGCTTCGTACTGATGCTGCCGATGGTGCCGAGCCAGCGCGAGAACATGATCGCGTGGCTGGCCGCGCGTTGCGATCCGCCCGGGTACGGCAAGCTGATCGTCTACGCGTTCCCCAAGGACAAGCTGATCTACGGGCCGTACCAGATCGAGGCGCGCATCCAGCAGAGCACGGATATCTCGCAGCAGATCTCGCTGTGGAACCAGATGGGCTCGCGCGTGATCCGCGGCCATCTCGTGGTCGTGCCGATCGAGAACTCGATACTTTACGTGTCGCCGCTTTATCTGCGCGCGGCGTCGGGTCAATTGCCGGAGCTGAAGCGGGTGATCGCGGCCTACGGCGATCGCGTCGTGATGGAGGAAAACCTGAGCGAAGCACTCGCAGCGCTCTTCAAGGAGACGGGGCCGGGGCCGGTGGCGGCGCCGGCCCGCGGCGCGGCGGATGCGCGCGCCCGCGAAGCGCTGGCCCATTACGACCGCGCGATCGAGCGGATGAAGGCGGGGGACTGGGCCGGCTTCGGCGCGGAACTCGATGCGCTCCGGCCGTTGCTCGAAGCGCTGGGCGCCGTTCGCGCGGACAACAAGAAGTGATTGGCGCGCGGCCGAGCCGTCAGGTCACCGGCGGCGCGTGCCCATGATCCCCCAGATCCCGCGCCTCGTCGTATTCCCGCGAAATATCCTTGTTCGTGTAGTCCCCGAGCTTCGATGCGGCGACCAGGCTCAGCACCGCACATACCAGCACGTACACCGCGATCGCATACCCCGAGTGGTAGTAGGCAAACAGCGCCGTCGCGATCAGCGGTGCCGGGCCGCCTGCGATGACCGAAGCGAGCTGATAACCCATCGACGCACCGCTGTATCGCAACCGCCCGGTAAACGACTCGGCAATCAACGCAGCCTGCGGCCCGTACATCATCGAATGCGGGACCAGCGACAGCACGATGGCCGCGAAGATCCATACCGGATTCCGGCTGTCGACCATCGCGAAGTAGAGGAATCCGAACACACCGACGGCAGCTGCACCGATCATGTACATCCGCCGCCGCCCGATCAGATCCGACACGTGCCCGAACAGCGGGATGGTGACGAATTCGACCACGGATGCAACCAGCACCGCCGTCAGCAGCAGTTCGCGCGTGACGCCGAGTGCCGTGATCCCGTAAGTGAACACGAACGCCGTAAAGATATAGAACGGCGCCTGCTCGGCCATCCGCGCAAACGCCGACAGCACGATATCCCTCGGCTGCTTGCGCAGCACTTCGAGCATCGGCGTCTTCTCGATCCGGCGCTCGGCCAGCAGCTTCGCGAAGATCGGCGTCTCGAGAATATTCAGGCGGATATAGAGCCCGATCGCGACCAGCAGGATGCTGAGGAAAAACGGCACGCGCCAGCCCCACGCGAGGAAACTGCTGCCGGAAAGCCAGCTCATGGCGAGCACGGCGAGGTTGGCGAGGAACAATCCCGCCGGCACGCCGAACTGCGGCCACGACGCGACGAAGCCGCGATGCGCATTGGTGCGCGCCCACTCCATCGACATCAGGACCGAGCCGCCCCATTCGCCGCCGACGCCGACGCCCTGGATGAAGCGCAGCACCGTGAGGAGAACGGCGCCCCAGATGCCGATCGTCGCGTAGGTCGGGACGAAGGCCACGGCGAACGTGGCGAGCCCCATCAGCAGCAGGGTCACGATCAGGGTGGCCTTGCGTCCGATGCGGTCGCCGTAGTGGCCGAAGATCGCGGCGCCGACTGGTCGCGCGACAAAGCCGACGGCATAGATCAGGAACGCCTGCAGCGTGCCGACGAGAGGATGGGACTGCGGGAAATACAGCTTTGCGAAGACCAGGCCGGTGACCGTGCTGTAGAGGAAAAAGTCATACCATTCGATCGTGGTGCCGATCGTGCTGGCTATGACGGCGCGGCGCAACTGGCGCCGGGCTTCCTCGTCGGAGAGGGGCGTGGCCGCGGATTGCATGGCAGCCATTTTGATATCTCCCGGAAAAGGGCGACAGAGAAATAAACCATACGCCCCGCGATAGGTTCCGGCAAGTCGCTCTGCATCTTGCCAATCCGAAGGATTGCGAACTTATGCCGGACGTTGGCGACCCGCGTGGACAGCACGAGCGCGACGAGGACCGCGACGATGACGCGTTGGGGCCGCGAGACACAGGCAGCCCCACGCGCCGACGGCGAATGCCGCGAGGATGAGCGCGGCAGATCGAACGAGTGTGACGGGATTCACGGTGACGCTCCGCTTCGATGGCAACAACCTCACGCGTGCGTGATGAAGCGCGCCGCATCCCGGGGCGTCCCGGGCGTGCTGGCAACGGACGAGGCCGGCGCGCCTGATGCGAGCAACGCGCTCGATCGCCGTGCAAATCATCGGTACGGTGCCGTACGTGGATCGGGCGTGTTGCGCTTGCCACGCGCGGATCGCGCGGCATCCGGCGACCCGGTGCGTGCGCGGCGGGCAAGTCACCACGAAACCTGCCCCGAAGACTGTTCTTCAGCGTACCGACTCATCGGGCCGTCGCGATGCACGATGACGTTCGGCGCATTCTTCTGTCTGGAGCGGTCCATGAAATATCCGATCTATATCACGCGGCACGGGAATCCCCGCTATCGCGGCGCGCTTCAGGATTTTCCCGAAGTCGATGTGGAGGGCGACTCGTATGGCGAGTTGCAGGCGGCCGTCGCGCAACGGGTCATGGCCCTTTATGACCGGTCCGCGCGTCTCGTTCCGCCGCCGACCACGGACATGTCCGTATTGCAGGCGTCGGCGGTCGATGCCGGCGACGGGATCTGGCGCTTCTTCGACATCGACCTGACCCGGATGACGTCGAGTTCCGTGCGGATCGAGCTGTGCCTGCCGAAGCGCATCGTGCACGACATCGATCGGACGGCGGGCGCGCTGCATACGACACGCGATGCGTTCGTGTCGATGGCGTGCGAGCACGCCGCCGACCGGTCCGCGCAGCACGGCGGGTTGCGTGGCGAACCCGTCGCGACATCGCTGTCGGAAGCGGTTTGACGGCCCGGGCGCGCGTGGCCGAGCGGTGCGGCCATCTGGGAGGACGTCTCTTGAAGACTCATGTTGCGCGCGTTTCGCGACGCCGGACCTCGCCCTGGAGCAATGCCCGGCCGATTCGCGAGGAGTTCTTCGGCGACGAGCGACTCGCGCAGCATGCGGGCAGCCTGGCTCGCGCGCAGAAGGTGTTGCCCGGTGCGGCGTCGGGCCCCTCGCTGGCCGCACGGCTGAAGGACAACGCGGATCATCTGCTGAAGGCCTACCGGAACACGGTGGCCGCGGACGCGCGCGGAGAAGAAATCACGCCCGCGGCGGAGTGGCTACTCGACAACTACTATCTTGTCGCGGAACAGGTACGGCAGATCCGCGACGATCTTTCCCCTCGCTATTACCGGCAACTGCCCAAACTGAGCAACGGCCCGTTCGCCGGTTATCCGCGCGTGTTCGGGATCAACTGGTCATTCGTCGCCCATACCGACAGCCGTTTCGATCCCGATGCGCTATGCCGTTTCATGCTGGCCTATCAGGCCGTGGAACCGCTGACGATCGGCGAACTGTGGGCGGTGGCGATCACGCTGCGGATCGTGCTGATCGAAAACCTGCGGCGGCTCGCGGATCAGATCATCGACGACCGGCGCGCGCGGCTCGACGCCGACGCGCTCGCGGATCGCCTGCTCGGCGAAGGCGGGCAGGCGCGGGTGGAGACGGCGCCGCTCGTCGCCCGTTATGAGCAGGCCGTATTGCACGATGCGTTCGCGGTGCAGCTGATTCAGCGGCTGCATGATCCCGATCCGGCCGTCGCGCCGGCACTGGCGTGGCTGCATCGGCACCTGGCGGCGCGCGGCGCGACGCCGGACCAGATCGTTGCGTCCGTCAACCATCAGCAGGGCGCCGCCAGCCTGACCGTGCGCAACGTGATCACCAGCATGCGGCTGATTTCGGAGGTGGACTGGACCGATCTGTTCGAGCGCATCAGCCTGGTCGATCAGGTGCTGCGCAGCCACCCGGGCTTCGCGGAGATGGATTTCCCCACGCGCAACCTGTATCGCGACGCGGTCGAAGCGCTTGCGCGCGGCGCGCCGGTCAGCGAGCTCGAGATTGCCCGGCGCGTCGTCGCCGATGCGGCAGCCCGCGCGCCGGCCGCCGGCGCGGTGCCGGGCCGCGAGACGGACCCCGGTTACTACCTGCTGGCCGACGGCCGCGCCGCGCTCGAAGCGGAGATCGGCTATCGGCCGCCCGTTGCGCTGTGGTTGCGGCGCCTGACCCGCCACGCCGGTCTCGGCGGTTATCTCGGCCGTACCGGGCTGATCGCCGCACTGCTGCTGGCAGGCATGATGGCGTGGCTCGCGCGCGTCGAACCGCCCGGCCACTGGCTGATCTGGCTCGGCCTGGCCGGCCTGCTGCCCGCGCTCGATGCCGCGCTCGCGCTCGTCAATCGCAGCGTGATGCGCGATGTCGGCGCGAACATCCTGCCCGGCCTCGCGTTGCTCGACGGCATCCCGCCGGGCCTGCGCACGATGGTCGCCGTGCCGGTGCTGCTGACGACGGAAGCGGCGCTCGCCGAGCAGATCGAGCAACTGGAAATTCATCATCTGGCGAGCCCCAACGGCGCGCTGTACTTCGCATTGCTCTCCGACTGGGTGGACGCGCCCACTCCGCACGCCGACAGCGACGACGGGCTGCTGGCATCCGCGGCGGCGGGCATCGACCGGTTGAATGGCCTCTATCCGGCGGAGCCGGGCGAAGGCGAGCGTTTTCTGCTGCTGCACCGCAAGCGCGTGTGGAACGACGGCGAACGGTGCTGGATGGGCTGGGAGCGCAAGCGCGGCAAGCTTCACGAGCTGAACCGGTTGCTGCGCGGGGCGTCCGACACGTCGTTCATCGCGCCGGAAGGCCGGCCGCCGCGCGTGCCGCCGGACGTGCGCTACGTGATCACGCTCGATGCCGATACGCGGCTGCTGCGCGATACCGTGCGCCGCCTGGTCGGCAAGATGGCGCACCCGCTCAACCGGCCGGTATTCGACTCGGCGAGCCGGCGCATCGTCGAGGGCTACGGCGTGCTCCAGCCGCGCGTGACTTCGTCCCTCGCGAGCGGCGACGAGGGCTCGCTGTTCCAGCGCGTGTCGTCGAGCGCGCACGGCATCGATCCTTACGTGTCGGCCGTATCGGATGTCTATCAGGACCTGTTCGACGAAGGCTCGTATGCGGGCAAGGGCATCTACGACGTCGATGCGTTCGAGGCGGTGCTCGCCGGCCGCGTGCCGGAGAACACGGTGCTCAGTCACGATCTGTTCGAAGGCATATTCGCGCGGGCCGGGCTGGCGTCGGATATCGAGGTCGTCGAAGCATCGCCGTCCCGCTACGACGTCGCGGCGGGACGCCTGCACCGATGGGCGCGCGGCGACTGGCAACTCCTGCCGTGGTTGATTTTCGGCCGCGAACCGCTGACGGCGGTCGGCCGCTGGAAGATGCTGGACAACCTGCGCCGCACGCTCACTGCGCCCGCCATGCTGGTCGCGCTGCTGGCCGGATGGATGCTGCCGCTGCCCGTGTCGCTCGCGTGGAGCGCGTTCGTGCTGGTGACGATCGCGCTGCCGTTCCTGTTGCCCGTCTTGAGCGGGCTGGTGCCGCGCTGGCGGCGCACGCACGTCAAGATGACCACGCGCAGCGTGCTCCATGCGTGGTCGACGGAGCTGCAGTTCGCGTTGACGCGGTTCGGCCTGTCGATCGTCATGCTGCCGCAGCAGGCATGGTCGATGGGCGACGCGATCGCGCGCACGCTGTTTCGCGTGGGGATCAGCCGCCGCCATCTGCTCGAATGGACCACGGCGGCCGAAGCCGGCGCGCGCGACCGGCGGACCCTGGCGCTCACCTATCTGCAAATGCGCGGCGGCGTGTCGCTCGCGCTGCTTGCCGCGGCCGCCAGCCTGCTGGCGGGCTGGCGCTTCGATCGTCATGCGGGCTGGCTGGCCGCTCCGTTCGCGCTGGTCTGGCTCGCGGCGCCCGCGATCGCCTACTGGCTGAGCCGCGCACCGCGGCCGGCGGGCGAGCTGGCGGTGGCGCCGCACGATGCGCGCCAGCTGCGGCGCGACGCGCGCCGGACCTGGCGCTATTTCGAGACCTTCGTGACGGCCGACGATCAGATGCTGCCGCTGGACAATTTCCAGGAGGACCCGAAGCCCGTTGGCGCGCACCGGACTTCGCCCACCAATATCGGGCTGTACCTGTTGTCCGCCGTCAGCGCCCGCGAATTCGGCTGGCTCGGCACGCTGGACGCGGTGTCGCGGCTGGAGGCGACCCTCGCGACGATGCGGCTGATGTCGCGCTATCGCGGCCATTTCTATAACTGGTACGACACCCGTGACCTGCGGCCGCTCGAGCCGCGGTACGTGTCGTCGGTCGACAGCGGCAATCTCGCCGGCCACCTGATCGCGCTCGGCAACGGTTGCCGCGCGTGGGCGAATCAGCCCGCCGGCGTGGGGCGGCAGGCCGCGCACGAAGGAGTCGGCGATACGCTCGCGCTGTTGCGCAGGGCCGTGTGTCGGGATGGCGACGCCCGGACGGCCTTGCACGGCGAATTCGAGCGGGCCGCGACCGAGCTGGAGGAGACGCTCGCCGCACCGGCCGGAGACGACGGTGCAGCGGACGGCCGCGCCGCGGCGGAATGGCCTGCGATCACGATCCTCGCCGCGACGGTCGCCGATGTCGCGCGCGCGCTGATGGACGAGGTCGGCCGGGTGCGGGGCGGCGACGTCGACGACGTGCTGTTCTGGGCGCAGGCGCTCGAGCACGCGGTGCAGGGGCATTGCCGCGACGCGACGCGCACGCCGGACGAAGCGGACGTGCTGAACAAGCGTCTTCATGCGCTGGCCGATACCGCGTTGCAGATGGCCTATGCGATGGAGTTCGGCTTTCTGCTCGACCCGGTGCGGAATCTGCTGTCGATCGGCTATGCGGTGGCCGACGGACGGCTCGATCCGGGCAACTACGATCTGCTGGCGTCGGAGGCCCGCCTGGCGAGTTTCGTCGCGATCGCGAAGGGCGATGTCCCGGCGCGGCACTGGTTCCGGCTCGGCCGCCTGGCGACGCCGATCGGGCACGGCGCGGCGCTGATCTCGTGGTCGGGATCGATGTTCGAATACCTGATGCCGTCGCTGGTGATGCGCGCGCCGGACAGCGGCCTGCTCGCGCGTACCAATCACCTGGTGGTGCGTCGGCAGATCGCCTATGGCGACGGGCTGCGCCTGCCGTGGGGCATGTCGGAATCGGCGTACAACACGCGCGACATCGAGCTGACCTATCAGTATTCGAGCTTCGGCGTGCCGGAGTTGGGGCTCAAGCGCGATCTCGACCAGAACCTGGTGGTCGCGCCCTATGCGACCGCGCTC
>Ga0105240_10000559_pt1 | contig 68937 bp, 45 predicted proteins | sample KBSC54metaG_FD_80426 | JGI IMG/M metagenome (GOLD analysis project Ga0105240, IMG submission 80426) | Corn rhizosphere microbial communities from Kellogg Biological Station, Michigan, USA - KBS C5-4 metaG | ecosystem: Host-associated > Plants > Roots > Rhizosphere > Soil | place: Michigan, USA...
CCGCGACTGGGAGAGCCTACTCAAAGCAACGGCCAATGCTCTCCACTCATTCACTTCTGAACAATGCTTGCATTTCTTTCGCCATGCTCGTTATGCGACTAATTAAATAGAAAATGCTCTAGTTAGTTAAGAGGAGTAACTGCCGCCGATAGTGGAAGCGGCGTCCCGCCGCTTGAGACAGGTAGAATGCTCACAAAGCGTTGAGTTACAAAACGATCCCACCTCACGCCCGAATCTCCCCCTCCCTCACCCGCCGTAGCGCCTCGATCAGCTCCCCGACATCGCCGGCTTCCATTTCCACGACCCCCGCGACTCCTCCCAGCCCACACGCCTCCGACGCGATAACCGGTATCCCCGCCTCGATCGCTTGCAACAATCGGCGCGGGCGGTGCTCGACAAAAGCCGGCAGCACGACGGCGGCGACATCCTTCAACCAATGGCGGTCATCGGGTGCCGCAGTCCGTATGCCCGACCAAAAATCCGCGCCTTCCAGATCGCGTCCGAGACAGGTCACCTCGAGATTTAGCGCTCTGGCTGCTTCGCGCAATTCGTAGGCTCCCTTTCGGCACAGCGTGGAAGCTGGGAAGACGATTCGTTTCGCCGAGGCGCGCGCCTGTGACGAGCGTCGCTGGATCACCCACGGAACGCGGAGCGAGCGCAGGCCGCCCAGCCTGGCGATGCCCGAGTGCGGGGTGATCCAGCGATCCGCCGATGCCAGAGCCTCTGCCTCCGCACGGACAAGGGCCCCCGGTGCTCGAAAATCGGAACAGGTCGCGGATTCCGGATGCAACGACGCGGCTTGATCCAGCGCGCAATGCAGTTCGGCCATCGGCAGCCGGACCATGAGCACGTCGAAGGTTCTGCCGCCGAGCACTCCTTCGAGCCAGAGGTGCGGGAGCAGATTCTGCGAAATGACAAGATGGGTGTGTTCGGGTCGCAGCCGCCTGGCGAAGGCCAGCGCCAGGCGGCGGTCCCACTCCAGAAGCGCCTGCTGACGCGCGGCGCCTTGTTCCCTCAGCCCACGCACGGCCCACGCACGGCGAAGCGCGACCAGGATCGCACTCTTCGTTTCGCCGAACGGCGCGCCGTTCCATTGGTAGTTCTGCTTCCGAAAACGGCGGCCATCGAGCGGACGGCAAAGCAGCGCTTCGCCGTAGTCGCCGCCATCGAGATAGGCCTGCCACTCCGGCCACCATTCGTCGACCAGAACGGCTTGGCGATTTCCCCGCAGGCACGCGACTTCACGCGTCGTGGATTGCGAATGGCGGAAGCAACTTTCAATGCCGCAACTCACGCAGGCATTCGGCTCCGAGGCTGGCTCCCGCGGCGGTTGGACGAGTTCGATCGGAGGCGCCGGGCGGCGGTCGCCGGATCGTGTTCCCGCGACCCGAATACGCACTTCGAGATGATCGCGCGTCACCTTCGCCTCAATCCGCCAGGGCCGATCGTGGCGGAAGCGCAGGTCCACGTAGTTCCAGAAGATGGTGGCGTCCCGCCCGAGTCGCGCGAGTGAACCAACCGCAGGATGGCTGTGTGCATGGCGCTCCACTATCTCCAACCCGGCCTGCAGCGCAGCGTTATAAAGAGCGCCGGAGATCTGGCAGAGGCCGCCGCCGATCGTCGGAATGATGCAACCTTCCCGCAATTCGCGACCCGTAGCAAACCCGCGGCGGCGCGACGTCCGGCCGATCTGCCGCCAGAAGCTAAAAAGCTGCCCTGCAGGGATTTCCAAGCCGTCGAGGGCGTGGGCCGCGAGGCGGAGATTTTGTACCTTGCCGAGTTGCAAACCCCACTCCGAGGAAGAAGCGCTGTCTCGCCAGAGTTCCGAGCGCCATTCGCCCCAGATCGGCTGATACCGAAGCATCTCTCCCGTCTCGTGATGCGGCACTCCGCCCCGGCGGAAATCCTGCCAGAGCCGGCGAAGCTGGAAGCACCAGGCCTTGAACCGGAAAAGCAGCGCACCGGACCAGTGGGGCAAGTGCTCCCGCGGCGACCGATCGGCCGCGCCTTCGAAGTGCAACGTGTTGATTTCGAGAGAATTGGATTCCATTTGGCTCCGCGCGGCCCGTTTTGGCGGGGCTCGATTTGATGCGGCGATATCGGGTTATACGCCGGAAAGCCGCCGGATCTTTCACTTCGGACGACGATTTCCAATATTTCTGAGGCTCCCGGGGTTTTTCCGACGTATGAGGAGATTGAACGTCTCCGACTCCTCCTGCATCCAACTCTCCGTCAGCCGTGAAAACCTTTACTCTCTTCCTGATGGCCGCTCTCGCGGTCGCGACGATTCACACCTCCAACGCAGCCGACAAGAAGCCCATGACCGATCCAGCCTCTCCCGCAAATCCCTCCGGCGCCCAGATCGAACGCATCACGATGGGTGGCGGATGTTTCTGGTGTATGGAAGCGGTATTCCAGCGGCTCGTGGGCGTGAAGAAAGTCGTCTCGGGCTTTTCCGGAGGTTCCGTAACAGATCCGAGCTACGAGCAAGTATGCACGGGCAAGACCGGTCACGCGGAAGTCGTGCAGATCGAATTCAATCCCAAGGAATTACCGCTCCCGAAGCTGCTCGAAGTCTTTTTTGCCGCGCACGATCCCACCACTCTGAATGCGCAGGGGCATGATCACGGCACGCAGTATCGTTCGATCCTTTTCTATGAGAACGATGAGCAGAAGGCCGAAATGGAAAAGGCCAAGCGTGCTGCTCAGCAGGATCATTCGGATCCGATCGTGACTGAGATCGTTCCTTTCAAGACCTTCTATTCAGCGGAGGATTACCACCAGAATTACTACAACCAGAATTCCGAGCGGAATCCGTACTGTGCCGTGGTCATTCGCCCGAAGCTGCAGAAGCTGCTTCAGCATGGGCTGATCAAGCCGGAGCCGGTGAAGTAAGGCCAAGTCTCCGCGGGATTTCCCGCTCCTCGCTCGGGCAGGCCGAAACGGCCGTTGTTACAGTCCGAGCTTCTGGTTCAGCCAGTAGGGGCTGAACCCCTCCATGTGCTCGTTGTCCACGAGAATCAGCGGCACGCCGCGTGCGCCGTAGCTGAGGAATTCGGCGCGGGCACTCGGTGACAACTCGACGTCCCGGTCCTCGTAGTTCACATTGTGTTGCGCCATGTATTGCCGCGCGGCCACACAAGCCGGGCAGGCCCGCGTTGAGTACATGATCACCTTGGCATCGTGCCGCGTTGCAGTGGAGGCTTCCCAAGTTTCTTTTTGCGTCTTGGCGCGCTCGGCGAGCAGGCTGGAGAGCTTGCTTTCCGCAGCGGCGAGGTTTTCCCGCATTTGCTTGAGGGTTGCGTTACGCTGGGTATAGGCGGCCGCCTCTGTGTTGAACTGCTCCATGGCCGCCGTATCGTCGGGCTTCAGGGCGTTGCGGCGGGCCGTGAGTGCGCCATACTCGGTCTTCAAGTCCGCAGTGGTTTTGGCGATCTGTGTTTCCAACTGGAAAATCTGGTCGCGTTGCGTGGCGATTTCATTCGTGAGCTCCTTCGATTCGGGGCTGGCCGCCATTGTCCGATGCGCGATTTTGCTCAACATCGCCGAACGAATTTCCGGACTCATCACCACCGGACAGACCGTCATCAGTACCCCGAGGAAAGTGATCGCTACCGCCGCTCGGGTTTCTCGCCAATGCAGGCAGGTAAATACGAGCGCCGCAAATGGCACGAAAAGGCAGGCCACTCCCCAAAGCACGTGTTCCCGAAAAGCGACCACGAGGCGCATCACCGAGCCGACGATGATGAACAGGAGCCCCAACAGAATTATTAGGGTGAAGAACGCTGACATTCGGGAGAGTTATAGCAGCAAAGTCAATCATACCGTGGCTGCGTCCACAGGCGCGATCCGGCTGGGGCGTCGGATTCCTGTGCGCTCGTAACTATACAGGCTCTATCCTTGCAAAAACATCACGTGCGTTTTTGCTGCGTTCAGTGTTCCGACGCCCCTCCAGGGCTGGCCCGCAGCCGATCGATCTCCGGGCTATCGCCCGGAGCTACTGTCCGGCGGCCCTCCGGGCCTGAAATCGGCAAAACGATCGCTTATTTAAGCGCCATTCACCCGGCTGGGCTGCAGGCTTTTTGTGCACTGAGGAGAAGGTTGCCGCAAATCCCGCATTCGCGTAAACACCGACACATGATCTCAAGATCACTGTGTCTTGCGTTGGTGGCAGCGGCGTTGCCGCTGGGAGTTCACGGTCAGCAGCAGCCGGCGGCGGAGGCTAAAACGGAACCAGCGTGGAACATCCAGGTCGATGTCGAAATGGTGGCGATGCCGCAGGAACTTGCCATCCCCCTGGTCCCCAAACTTCAATCCGACGATCAGGCGGAACTCACTGCCGCAGTGAGTCAGATTCAGCAACTCATCGCAAACAAACAGGCCACGCTGACCGGCTGGCCTATGGTCGTAACCGTCGATGGCCAGCGTGCCGTTTCGGAGACGATCGTTGAAAAGCGCTATCCATCCGATTTCGAAATCCAAAAGGATGAAGCGCCACCTGCGGCTGTGAAGGATCAGGAGAAACCTGCCGATGGCGCGGGAACTGTTCCGTTAGTGCCGGGAAATTTTGAAACTCGCAATATCGGCCCGACGCTTGAAGTGGAACCGAAGGTGATGGACGGCGGAAAACGGATCGTGATTTCGATGGTTCCGCAGCGAGTTGCTCTTAACGGATACCAAACGTTCCAAAGCGGCACTACGGGCCGAGGTAAGCAGAAGGAAACCGTCATTCGGACATTGGACCAGCCGGAGTTCGCAACCACCAAAGTCACGACAACGATTTCGATCAAAAACAGCGAGCGCATGTTGATTGCTATTCATCGAATCGATACTCCACAGGGTCAGATCGAGTTTTTCATCCTGCACGCGGTGGCGACAAAACTCGACTAACTGTCCACGATTTACAGCGATGAAAAGCTTAGTCGATCTCACTTGCACGAAGCTCAGTCGCGTGGCCCATTTGCCGCTTCTCCTTGCAAGTGCTGCCATCTATGGACAGGAGTCCGCGCTTTTGGATGAAGAGAAAGCCGTAACTCCGCAGTCGGCGGCAGCTCACCGCGAAGCGCAAAGATCTGCCAAGTGGAATGTACGAGTCGATCTTCAAATCGTTTCGATTCCGCAGGGTCTCGCTTTGCCACTGCTTCCGGATCTTCAGTCTGCCGACACAAAAGTCAGCGAGCCTGCCGTGGCAAAGATTCAGGTTCTGCTCGTGGAAAAGCGCGCGACGCTCGTCGGCTGGCCGATGCTAGTAACCCTGGAGAACGAGCGGGGTGTGGTGGAGTCCGAAGCCGAGATTCGTTATCCCTCCGATTTTAGTCCACCCTCGGAGGCGACGTTTGGTGTTGGACGCGGCGAGGGACCGAATGTGCGTGAGAATCCCTTGATCCCGAATGCCTTCGAAACTCGGAACATTGGCACATCGCTGGAAGCACGAGCCTCGGTTCTGCAAGACGGCAAACGGCTGCTCGTAACTGTGGCCGGAGGAAAGACGGTTCTCGCGGAGATGAAGAAGTATGAGACCGCGAAAAATCGCGATGGCATTTCGACCGTAGAATATCAGCCGGAAATTGGAAACACGGAGGTGAATTGTACTGTTAGCATCCTCAACGGACAGCGGATGCTCATCGGTACGCACAAACTGGAAAAGCCGGAGGGCCAAATGGAGCTTTTTATTCTGCACGCCACGGCATCGCGCGTCGAATAGCCGCCGCAGTTGTGCACGCAACTGCCCGGCATCGCGCGATTTGACGTTATGTCCCGCGACCCCCGATCTCCCGTTCTAATCGTCGGCGCCGGGCCTGTGGGGTTGACGATGGCATGCGAGCTTGCGCGGTACGGCGTGCCCTTTCGCCTTGTCGAACAAAGGCCGGGCCCATCCACAACCTCCAAGGCGCTGGCGGTTTTTCCGCGCACGCTCGAAACTTTCGAGATCATGGGGATGATCTCTTCCGTTTTGGAAAAAGGTCACCGGCTCGATGGTCTCTCCCTTTCGAATGGCGAAACTTCGCTCGGGGAGTTGACCTTTGCCGAACTGCCCAGCCGGTACCGGTGTGTCATTAGCCTGCCGCAAAGCGATACGGAGGGCTTACTCATCGAGCATCTCACGAGGTTGGGCGGAAAGGTGGAGTGGAGCACCACGTTGATGGGCCTGTCTCAGGATGGGGACAGAGTCCGCGCGACGCTTCGCGGTCCGAGCGGCGCTGAGGAGTCAACCGAAGTTCCGTGGCTGATCGGTTGCGATGGAGCTCACAGCGCGGTCCGGCATGCCCTGGATTTGAAGTTTGCCGGCGAACAGTATGACCAAAGCTTCCTGCTCGCCGATGTAAAACTGGATCCGCCGATCGAAGAGAACCGGGCCCATGCGTTCCTGAGCGAAGAAGGGCTGTTTGCGTTTTTCCCTTTTGGCGACGGGCGTTTTCGGATCGTCGCACAGGTGGAGCTTCCTCCGAAAGAAGCGGGAGACCTGCCACCGCCGGATCTCTCCGAAATCACGCAACTCGTTCGGCAACGCTCTCCGGTGACGTCGGAGATTTCCGATGTGACGTGGAGTTCGCGGTTTCGCATTTCCGCGCGGAAGATCGCGCAGTTCCGTCATGGCCACGTTTTCCTGTGCGGAGATGCCGCTCACATTCACAGCCCGGCCGGTGGCCAGGGCATGAACACCGGCATCCAGGATGCCTTCAATCTCGCCTGGAAACTGGCCTATTTCACAAAGGGGCTATCGAGAGATCGCCTCCTCGATACTTATCACGACGAACGCGAGCCGGTTGCCCAAGGGGTGCTGCATTTGACGGATCGACTGACGCATTTCGCCACCACGCACAGCACCGTTCTTCAGCAGGTCCGCAATTTCATTCTTCCCGTGGTCGTTGGAATCGGCGCGGTTCGCCATCGCATGGTGGAGCGCCTTGCCGAATTGACTATTGCTTATCCGCAGAGTTCCATGGTCACGGGCCGCTATGGGCACTTTCATGGTGGCGACCGGATGCCGGATGTCGAGTTTGCGGCGACGGACGGTTCACCACTCCGGCTCTATGAAATCCTCGCGGCAGAACGCCGCCCCTTGTTGCTGGTGAACGAAGGAGCGAGCCCAGTACCAACGTTACGTACCTGGAATCTGCCGGACCACTTTGCAAAACTCGTCGTCGTCCGGTTGGTGGCCACGGAAGCCGGCGCGTCGGGAGCACTTTCCATGTTGCTGGATGCAAAGCGGGAATTCCACGATGCGGTCGGAACGGAAAAGGCCGGACTTATTCTGATTCGGCCGGACGGTTATGTCGGCCTGGCTTGCGGGGATCTGGATTTTCGCAAGCTGGAGGTCTATCTGGAGCGGCTGTATGAGGTGGGATAGCTAACTCATGCGATGAGCTTCTTCCGCCCCACCGCGCGACACAGGAGTGTCGCCCGAAAGTGCATTACCCCATGGGAGTGGGTAACGAGGGCTGAAAAGCGAACGCCACTACCTCACGAGACTCATAGGACAGATGGGGCCTATTTGTCCTATAAGTCCCATGAGTCCTATTGGTCCCATCCGTCCCATCCACAGTCCACTTAGATCCACCCGCCGTCGGGAATCACCGTGTTCTTCGGCACGATCACAATCCCATCGCGGATATAGTAATTCTCACCGTCGAAATTCTCCGGTTTGCCTTCCGGCGTAATGACGACGCCGTTTCCGACGCGGGCGTTTTTATCGATGATCGCGCGATCGACCACGCAATTCTTGCCGATGCCGAGGCCTGGCTCATCGGGGCGCTGGGCCATCGCCGCTTCGTAGAAGTCGGAGCCCATGATGATCGAATTCCGGATCGTCGTGCCGCTGCCGATATAGGAGCGGACGCCGATGACGGAGCGTTCGATTTGCGCATCCGAGACGACGCAACCGTCGGAGATGATCGCCTGGTGCACGGTTGCGCCATTGACTTTGCTCGCCGGCAGAAAGCGGGCGTGCGTGTAAATCGGCGCGTTCGTGTCGAAGAAATTGAACAGCGGAACGGCGTTCGTGAGGTTCAGGTTGGCATCGAAGAAGGAACGGATCGTCCCAATGTCTTCCCAGTATCCCTGGAAGATGTAGGCCTGCACGCGCAGCTTGTGGATCATCTCCGGGATGACGTGCTTGCCGAAATCGACGCAGTCGTTGTCCAGCGCATCGATCAGCGTCTGGCGATTGAAGACGTAGATCCCCATCGACGCCTGATAGAGATCCGCGTCCGCGGGATGTCCCAGCGTCTGCAACAGCGGCCCCGGGATGCGGAGTTCGTCGAGCAGCGCCGGATCTTTCGGCTTCTCTTCGAAGCGGATGATCTTGCGGTTGGCATCCGTATGCATGATGCCGAAGGCGTGAGCTTCGCCGCGCGTCACCGGAATCGTGGCGATGGTCAGTTCCGCATTCGAGTCGATGTGCTGCTTGAGCACTTCGCGGAAATCCATTCGGTAGAGCTGATCGCCGGAGAGGATGACGTAGTACTCGTACGGATACTGGAGAAAATCGCGCAGGTTCTGGCGGACGGCATCGGCCGTTCCCTGGTACCAGCTCGTGTCGGTGGGCGTCTGTTGCGCCGCGAGGATTTCGACAAAGGAGCGGGAGAACTGGTCGAATTTGTACGACGAGTAGATGTGCTTGTGGAGCGACGTGGAGTTGAACTGCGTCAGCACATAAATCCGCCGCAGGCCGGAGTTGATGCAATTCGAGATCGGAATATCGACGATCCGGTACTTGCCGGCCAGGGGCACGGCCGGCTTTGAGCGTTCCTTGGTGAGGGGAAAAAGGCGTGTTCCGGCGCCGCCGCCCATGATGATGGCGAGGGTTTTATCGGTGACCTGAGACGAATTCCAGAAGCTCATAGAGGAGGTGTGGCCGAGCCTAAACAGGGTCTCCTCCGGATGCCGAGCGGAGAATTGCGACAATCGAACAGATCAGGGAGACGGAGGACACAAAAAGGGAAAAAACGAAAGGCCCCCACTGTGTAACAGCGTTCACACCGCCACCTCGCCTCAGTGCAAAAAAAGTGCAGCCCCTCGGGGTCGAATGACCAACCGAAGGGCTGCTGTTCCCCCCAGAACAGTGAACAAATTAGCAGGGTTCGGTGGGAGCGCAAGCAGTTTGTGAAAAATTTCACAAAGTCGGTTTTGTGGCTTTTCAGGCACCGGTTACCCGCAGCCGGCTCAGCAACCCGGAAAACCGCTCATTCGTCCGCCCATTCCGTACCGCCTGCCCCAGCGCCTTTTTCTGGCCGACGAGCAGGACCATTGATTTTCCCCGCGTGATCGCGGTGTAGATGAGGTTTCGCTGCAGGAGGAGGTAGTGCTGCATGGCGAGCGGCACGATCACGACAGGAAACTCCGAGCCTTGCGATTTGTGGATGGTGATGGCGTAGGCGAGCGAGAGTTCGTCGAGTTCACCGAAATCGTAAACGACCTCGCGGTGTTCGTACCGGACGGTCAATTCCCGTTCGTCGGGATCGATCGAATGAATCTGCCCGATGTCACCGTTGAAGACTTCCTTGTCGTAGTTGTTCTGCGTCTGGATGACCTTGTCCCGCAGACGGAACTGCCAGCCGAATTTTTCAACCACCGGCTCGTTTCCTCGCGCCGGATTGAGCGCGTCCTGTAGGCGGCCATTCATCTCGCGGGCGCCAAGTGAGCCGCGGTTCATTGGACAGAGCACTTGCAGGTCTCGAATCGGATCGCACCGGAGCTTTTTCGGGACGCGATCGACGGCCATTTGCACGATGGTCGCCTGAATCGCCTCCGCCTCCTCGCGATCGATGAAATAGAAATCGGAGTCCTCTCCTTTTGCGGCGAGATCCGGTAGATGGCCCTGATTGATCGCGTGGGCCGAAGTAATGATGCGGCTCGTCGCCGCTTGCCGGAAGATTTCCGTGAGCCGAACCACCGGTATCGCTCCGCTTTCGATGAAATTGGAGAGCACCATACCGGGACCGACCGAAGGCAACTGATCGACGTCCCCAACAAAAATGACGTGCCCGTTCTCCGGAACGGCCGCGAGGAGCTTTTGCATGAGCGGCACGTCGACCATCGACGTTTCGTCGACGACCAATAGATCGCACTCCAGCGGCTGCGCGGCGTTTCGGACAAAGCCGCCGGAGGAGGCATTGAACTCCAGAAGGCGATGAATGGTTTTCGCCTCCATGCCGGTCGCTTCGGAAAGACGTTTGGAAGCGCGCCCGGTGGGAGCGCAAAGCAGACATTTCACCTTCTTGGCCCGGAGGATGAGGAGCAGCGAATTCAGCAGCGTCGTCTTGCCCACGCCCGGTCCGCCCGTGATGACCAGGACCCGGCTTTGAAGCGCCTGCTCGATGGCTGCTTTCTGGCTGGGCGCAAGCTGCTTGCCGGTTTTCGATTCGCACCAGGCGATCGCCTTTTCCAAATCGATCGCCGGGAAATCCGCGGGCCGCTGTGCGAGGCGATGCAGCTTTTCCGCGATATCGATCTCCGCATCGCGCAGCTTCGGAAGAAAGGCGAGCATCTGTCCATCGATTGGCTCATCGACGACTTCGCCCTTCGACAAAATGCGGGCGAGGGCTTCGCGGACATTTGCTTCCGGCATCTCGAGTAATTTGACCGCTTGTTCCATAAGGAACTCGACCGGCAACGCGCAATGGCCGGAGCCGGTTGCTTCGAGCAATACGTGCTCGATCCCGGCGGAGGCGCGCAGAATCGAGTCCCGCGGAATTCCCACCTTCTCCGCGATGGTATCGGCCGTCTTGAATCCGATGCCATGAATGTCCCTTGCCAGCGCATACGGATTGGCGCGGACTTTCTCGACGGCGTCATCGCCGTAGGTCTTGTAAATGCGTACCGCCCGGCTCGTGCTCACGCCATTCGAATGCAGGAAAACCATGATGTCGCGGATCACCTTCTGCTCGGCCCAGGCTGCTTTGATCTTGCGCCGGCGTCCGGGGCCGATGCCCTCCACCTCTTCGAGACGGGCGGATTGCTGTTCGATGATATCGAAAATGGTCTCGCCGAATTTTTCCACGAGCTTCCTCGCGTAAACCGGGCCGACCCCTTTGATCATCCCGCTGCCGAGATATTTCTCGATGCCTTCACGCGAGGTGGGTGCGCTGCATTTGAGATACTCCGCCTTGAGTTGCATCCCGTGCTCCTTGTCACGGACCCAGCGTCCTTCGGCGGTGATCCATTCACCCGCCGTTACGGAGGGCAGCGAGCCAACCACCGTGACGAGATCGCGATGCCCTTGCGCCTTCACGCGCAAGACCGCAAACCCCGTCTCCTCGTTGTGATAGGTGACCCGTTCGATCAACCCCGAGAGACCATCGCGCGGCGCTTCCGGTTTGCTTCCGGAAGTTGAAAATTGAGCGGATCCCATCGAGGCAACATGGGAACGGCTGGGTGTGATTTCAAGAGGATCGAGAAATCAGGGAGGCGAGTGGTACGTGGAATTTCCCATCCCGTCCGAAGAAGAAAGATCCGCCTCCGCGGTAAATCACGCTGTAGCCACGTTCATAGGTGCAGCCCGGCAGGGCAGTCCGTCAGCCCTGCCGGACTGCATAACTAGTTAAACCGCTCTTAGTCGTGATACCCGCGCCAGATCCACACGAGCGTATCGGCAAGCGTTTGCTGGAAGACGCGTCCATCGCAGTGACCCGTGCCCAGGCTGAAGACAAAGCGGTGGTGATAACCTTTCGCTTCGAGCGCTGCGGCGGTGCGCTGACCAGCCATCGGCCAATTGTGGTGGGAATCTTCAGGGTCGTTCGCGCGGAGATCTTTCTCCGAGACATGAGTGAAAATCCGTAGCGGCTTCTGCGGGCTGTTTTCGATCAGCTTGAGATCGGAATGATAATCCCAGGCGCCCGTTGGGAATTTCGCCTGCTCTGGTGCGTCGTCATCCTGCTGCGCGACAAAGGTGCCGGAGTAAGCAATGATGCGGCGGAACCAATCCGGCCGGAACCAACCCATGGTCAGCGCGGCGGCGCCACCTGAGCTGCAACCAATTACCGCATGTCCCCAGGGATTTTCCGTGAGCGCAAAGCGCGGGTAGGCGGCTTTGATGTCCGCATTGCTGACCACAGCCGGCAGTACTTCGTCATGGATGAAGCGCGCCAAACGATCAGACATGGTGTCGTATTCCAGCCCGCGCTCACTCTTCTTGCCATCATTGCCGCCATTCTCGACGGCGATGGCGATAAAGGCGGGCAGGCGGCGGTTGAAGTCCTTGGAAATCGTCAGGTTATCCAACGCATTACGCACCAGGCCCAACTGTCCCGGACCATCGTGAATGATCAGATACGGCGCCTTTGCCCCGTCCTTGTAAGCGGCGGGAATGTACACCGAGATCTTGCGTTCCTTCCGGACCGGCTTTTTGGCAATATCGAGAGTCTTGTCATCGCCCGGAAAAATCTTGCTGTCCGCCAGCGTCATCTTGAATTCGAAAGATTTACCCTTCGGATTCCCTTTGTCGGTCAGGTCGGGATCCACCTTGTACTCTGGTCCGATGGTCACGCTGCCATCGCCGTCTTTTCCGGGGTTCTCGAAATAAGTCTCAACCGAGCGAGCGGGAATGGCGGTCAGGCCCAGCAGGCCGATGAGGGTAAAGGAAAGGAATGATCCGAAGCCGGGGAGTCGGGAGTGCGTGATGTGCATAGAGAGGGGGCTTTGAGGGTTCCGCGGAGCGTAGCGGCGACGCGGACGGGGACAAGATGAAATCAACGGCCCGCGATGGCTGGTGTAGAAATCCGACGTTCCTTCTCGCAATCCAATCCACGCCGCCATAACTGCCTGTAGGTCACGGCTTTCTCCCGACCGTGGATCCTCGTAACGTGAAACCCAAGATGGCACCCTTACCTTGCGGACTTTATGAGACCTTATTGGACGAAGAGCTTGCGGCATTGATTGCAGAGCACCCCGAACTCAAACCCACGCTGGAGGCCATCGATGGTGAGAGCTCCGCAAATACCTACAGCCAGTTCCTTTTCCAACTCATCCGAAAGGCGCTTCCCGCGACCAAGGCGGACCGCCACGTTGAGATCGTTAATCGATTGATTGAATTATTGTCCGCGGAGGACGGGCTGGACTACACGCGACGAAAGCTTCTTCTACAACGTCCGGACATCGTCCTTCGAGAGATCCAACCGGCAACTGCGGTACAGCCACTTCCGCGCCCAGGAACGCCCCTCAATTTCAGCAGCCTTCTCACTGGATCGTGCGATGATCCGCAACTCGAACATGAGTTGCGCACGGAAATGATGACGGCCGATCGCGTGGATATACTTGTTTCCTTCGTGAAGTTCGCAGGCCTCCGGCTACTGATGCCCGCATTCGAGAATCTGGTGGACCGGCAGATTCCCGTTCGGATTATTACAACTTCCTACATGGGAGCATCAGATCCAGATGCGGTGGAGTGGCTCGCGAAACAGTCGAGGTTTTCGGTTCGTGTTTCCTACGATACGGAGCGCACGAGACTTCACGCCAAGGCATATCATTTCTTTCGTCAAAGTGGCCTTTCAACGGCCTACATAGGATCAGCAAATATGTCCCGCGCAGCGATGACCAGCGGGCTGGAATGGACGATTAAAGTCACCGCTCAGGATATGCCGCACATCTTGGCGCGTTTTGCAGCAGAGTTTGAAACTTACTGGGCGCGAGACGAATTCGTTCCTTTCAATGCCTCTCAATCAGAGCGCTTCCGCGAGGCCATTGCCTTCGCCCATGGTTCGGGCGCGAGTATCGGTCCGAGGTTCTTTGCCGATATCCGACCGCACCCGTTTCAGGAACGAATCCTCGAGGCACTGGCTGGCGAGCGCCAAGCGGGCTTTTTACGAAATCTCGTCGTTGCAGCCACAGGCACTGGTAAGACCGTTTTGGCTGCCTTTGACTATGCCCGGACCCGTCGTGACTCCATCGACCTCTCGCGCTTGCTATTTATCGCGCATCGTAAGGAGATCCTCGTGCAAGCGCAGGATTGCTTTCGCACCGTTCTCCGTGACCAGAATTTTGGCGGACTACTCGTCGACGGAATACAACCACATGTTTGGAATCATGTATTTGCGTCCGTACAGAGCCTGAACAGCCGGCGTCCGTGGCTCGAGTTTGGTGCGACGCATTTCGATTACGTCGTCATCGACGAAGCCCATCACGGTGCAGCGGGCAGTTATCGGCAGCTATTCAGCGAACTTGAACCAAAGATCCTGCTGGGGCTCACCGCTACTCCTGAGCGGATGGATGGAAGTTCGATCATGCCGGATTTCGATCATCGTTTCGCGGCAGAAATTCGACTGCCTGAAGCTTTGGAAGAAAAACTTCTGTGTCCATTCCACTATTTTGGCATCAGCGATCCCATCTCAGTTGCCGAAGACAAGTTCTGGCGAAATGGGAAATTTGACTCTGAGGCCCTGACAGAAGTCTATACCGGCGACGATCTTCGTGCTCAGCAGCGGCTCGATGTGATCTTGGATAGCATAAAACGCTATCAGCCGGATCTTTCGAGAACGCACGCCGTGGGATTCTGCGCCAGTGTTCGTCATGCCCAGTTCATGGCAGAGAAATTCCGGAAGATGGACCTTAAGGCGGAGGTGATTCTGGGTGATACACGGTCCGAACTTCGCGAGCGGCGCATCCAGGATTTCCGCAAGGGCCTGATCACTTTTCTTTTCACCGTCGATGTATTTAGCGAAGGCGTCGATATTCCGGAAATCAATCTCGTCCTATTTTTACGGCCAACCGAGAGTCTCACCGTGTTTCTCCAGCAACTTGGGCGCGGACTTCGGCATTCTCCGGAAAAGGATTGCCTGACAGTCCTCGATTTTGTCGGACAGTCGCACCGGAAGTATCGAATGGATCAAAATTTGCTGCGTTGCTGCGTACGCGGCGCCGCAGGATCGATCAGGAGATCGAGCAAGATTTCCCGAATCTTCCGCCTGGCTGTAATATCCATCTGGAGCGCGTTGCACGAGACCACATCCTGCGCAATATCCGTGATAGCCTTGGTTCGCTTAGTAACTTTATTCCCGAAGCAATCCGAACTTTTCAGACGGAGACTGGACTGTCGTTGAGTTTTAAAAACTTTCTCGAATCCACGGATCTTTCACCAATTGAAGTCCTCCGAAACAAGACTTGGTCAGAGTGGAAGAGGATCGCAAACGACGAACCATCTGTTGCAGACCCGGATCTAAAGGAAGCAAGGAAAGCGTTGTGCCGCGTCGCCCTTCGAACAGACGTTGATCGCCTCGATCAACTCATGCATTTAGCTTCGGCAAATATCGCCGAAGACTCCAAACAATACGGTTTTTCGAATACAGAAGCGGCCGCCATTCACTATCTCCTTTGGGGTCAAACAGGGGAGAAGGTCGGCGTTGGGTCATATGAAGAGTCGTTTATGAAGTGGCGCCGCAATGAACTTAGCAATTTGGATCTGCACGAGATCATCGAATGGCGTAAAGGGATTCACCATTATCCTACTTCGAAACTGAATCTGCCGGGCGGCGCCAGGCTCCGACTACACGCCGCTTATGGCCTCGCGGAAATCAAAGCTGCATTCAGCCTCGCGGACTTGCAGCGGCCAGGGCCGACCGGCGTGGGCGTTATTCCCATTGAATCGATCAAGGTCTATTTACATCTCGTAACCTTCCGAAAGGAAGAGCGGGATTTCGCCCCGACCACGCGTTACAAGGATTATCTCATTAGTCGCACCCGACTGCATTGGGAGAGCCAGGCAGCAACGACTCGCGAAAGTGCTACAGGGAAGAACTATCGGCATTTCAAGGAGCGTGGTTACACCATTCTATTTTTCGCCCGCCTCGAAAAGCGATGCGAAGGCGAAACAGCACCATTCGTATTCCTCGGACCCGCGACCAATTTGGTTTCAATCGAAGGCGATCGACCGATTGCTTGCGTTTGGGATCTTGAACAGCCAGTCCCCGCAGAGCTTTTTGAAGACGCGCGTGTAGGCTGATCGGCCTGGCTCACGGCACCGGCTGAGCCGTCTCCTCAATAAAGACCCGATGCAACGCGCGCACGGCATCCTGGCAGGCGGCGTTCGGCAGCAGCCAACTAATGCGAAAGGAAGACGTGGAGAGACCTTGTACCTGGATGCCGCAACCAGTTAGCGCTGCCGAGCCTTTTCGGACGTTGCGGTAGTTCGTATTGATTCCGGCGCCGATGACGCTGACCGCAGCCAGGCCATCGAGAAGGCGAACGGAGGAGTCGAAGCGCTGGGTGAGGGTGCGGCGGAAGCGCTCTTCATCGTGCAGGTTCTCGCGTGAAAGCACCATGTTCAGGCCATCGGCCATGGCTCCGAACCCTGCCACGTGCAGCTGCTTGCCGCAGACTCCCGCTTCATCGAGAAAGGCGAGAAGATCGTCGGCTGGTTCGCGAGTTTGGAGCGCCAGTACCGCTTGCTCACTGGCGACTCCGACGACTGTGCCGGGCGGACGCGGCGCGTTCTTGCGCACGACCGTGCCATCGGAAGAAGGGTCTCTGCCGGGCAGCGGGCCGGTGGTGGCTCGCGCGTAGATGGCGATGCCGTGTTGCTTGGCAAACTCAACGGCCTGGGCATTCAGCACTTTTGCGCCTGCTTCGGCCATCTCCTGTGTCTCCTCGTAATTCAAAGCGCCGATTCTTCGCGCAGCCGGGACAACGCGTGGGTCCGCCGTGTATACGCCATCGACATCGGAACAAATCTCACACCATTCCGCGCCGAGCGCCGCCGCGAGCGCGACTGCCGTTGTATCGCTGCCGCCGCGGCCGAGGGTCGTGATCTCGTGGCGATAACTCACGCCCTGATATCCAGCGATGACGACGATGCGCCCTCGCGCCAGTTCATCCTGCACGCGAAACGGGCGCACTTCGATGATCCGCGCGTCGATGTGCTGATCGTTCGTGACGATGCCGGACTGGCTGCCCGTAAAGCTGATCGCTTCACCGCCGAGTTCGCGGATGGCGATGGAGAGCAGCGCCATCGAAACGCGCTCGCCCGTGGTGAGGAGCATGTCGAGCTCGCGCCGATCGGGGTTCGGGGAAACGCTTTTCGCGAGGGCGAGCAATTCGTCCGTGGTATCGCCCATGGCCGAAACCACCACAGCGACATCGTAGCCTTCCTTCTTCGTGCGCATCACCCGCTCGGCCACTGCGCGGATCTTCGCGGCATCGGCCACACTCGATCCTCCGTATTTCTGAACGACTATGGGCATGGCGTGCAGTGTCTCGTGCCTGGCTGGTGAACGTCAACCATGGCTGCGGCGTGTTTGCGACATAGGACGTTTTGGTTTTAACGCAAAGCCCGCAAAGAGCGCGGAGGGGCGCAAAGGTTTTTTGGGAAGAAGACAGCTTAAGGACACGACTTAGCCTAAACGAAATTCACCCAATCCTCAGCGCCAACAATTCGCATAGCCATGTCAACGTAGTCTCCAACCTTTTCACGTTCTTCAGTTTCTTCGCGGTCGAAGGAGCGAAATAACTCATGAGCACGGATAAAAAGGTCGCTTCGCGACGTGCCGACCGGTTGGCCAAAGAGATCTATCTCAAGGCCCCTTTGCAGAAGTGTAATCGTATCGGAGAGGAAAAAGTTCACCCGCTGCTCACAAGCCAGCCGAATCTCTTCCGTCGGAGCGCCAGGATAGAACTGCTCCTCGACGAACTTTTGTTCCGCCATAAGGCTGCGGAGACTCTTCAACATCGCCTCTGTGGCGTGGATCATTGTTTGTCAATTTTGGACAGGTCCTATTCACGCCAGCAAACCACGCGGTACGGATGCGCGGCCTTCGACACCAATCAACCGCTGGTCCAGGCCTTCCGTGCGATAGAGCAGTTTGAAAGGATCGAGGCCGAGCTGGGTGAGGATCAGCGCCTGGAGGTCGTGGATGGTGACCGGATTGTTCACCGCGCGGCAACCGAAGTCGTCCGTCTCTCCATAGACGATACCGCTCTTCACGCCGCCTCCCGCGAGCAGCATGGTGAAGGCGGTAGGTTGATGGTCCCGGCCGAGGAAGGGATTCTTTTCGTCTTTCTGCAGCATGGGCGTCCGGCCGAACTCGCCGCCCCACAGGACGAGTGTGGATTCGAGCAGTCCGCGCTGTTTCAGATCAGTGATCAGCCCGGAGAGGGCGCGATCGATCTGGCGGACTTTGACCGGGAGCGCTTTGTGAATCTGGTTTTCGTCGTTGAACCCGTGATGATCCCACCCCCAATCGTAAAGCTGCACGAAGCGGACGCCGCGTTCGACGAGGCGCCGGGCAAGCAGACAGTTATTGGCAAAGGCTGGATCGGTCGCGTCCTTTCCAGGACCGCTTTTGCCGGGCTGCGCGCCGTAGAGGTCGAGGACGTGTTGCGGTTCTTTTGAAAGATCAGTCGCTTCCGGGACGCTCATCTGCATGCGGAAAGCGAGTTCGTATTGGGCGATGCGTGTCACTGTCTCCGGGTCGTTCACGCTCTGGGCCTGCATCTGATTGAGCGTGCGTAGCGCATCGAGCGTTTCGCGCCGGCCGGTGCGGTCCAGACCCGGCGGATTTGGCAAATACATGATCGGCTCGCCATCGGACCGGCAGCAGACACCTTGATAGACTCCCGGCAGGAACCCATTGCTCCACAGTGATACGCCCGCATCGGGAGCCTGGCCACCGCTGGTCAGGACAATGAACGCCGGCAGATTTTGATTTTCTGTTCCCAGGCCGTAAGCAGCCCATGAGCCAAGGCTCGCACCACCGAGAAGCTGTGATCCAGTGTGCAAAAGACGCTGAGCAGGCGCGTGATTGATCTGCTCCGTCGTGAGCGATCGGACCATGGCCAGATCGCCGAGCCGCTGTGGCAGATGCTCCCAGAGCTGGCTCATCCAGGTGCCGGAGTCCCCATGCTGCGCCCACTTGAAAGGCGACGCGAGCACCTTCGGCACGCCGCGCAGGAAGGCGAAGCGCTGGCCCTTGAGATATTCCTCCGGGCACGGTTTACCATCGTACCGGGCCAGGGCTGGCTTGTAGTCGAAGAGGTCGACTTGCGAAGGCCCGCCCGCCATGTGGAGATAAATGACGTGCTTCGCCTTGACCGGCAACAACGGCACTTTCGGAGCCAGTGGATTCTCCTCCGTGGCAGCATTTGCCTTTGCGGGCGGGACGAGGCTTTGCAAGGCCATCGCGCCGAGCCCGAGCCCAAACCGGCCGAGGAAGTGACGGCGGGTCACAGCAGCGGCTTGGTGAAGATAGGGTTCGAGCGGATGCATGGAAATCAGTTCTTCGTCAGGAACTCGTCGAGATTCAGCAGAACATTTGCCACTGCGGTTAGTGCGGCCAGTTCCGCGGCATTCGCTTTTGCCGGCAGTGGACCGAGCGGATCGGTTGCAAATGCGGCGGCTGCGGCGGGGTTGTGTTGAAAAGCATCGAGCCGTTTCCGATAGAGCTCCTTGAGGGCCTCGATCTCGGCGGGGAATGGATCGCGCAAGAGCACCGCATGAAAACCGGTGGCAATCCTGGCCTCCACGCCTTGCTCCGCGGCAGCCTCCATCTTTCGGGCAAGTGCCTGGGCACATTCGACAAAGACCGGATCGTCCAGCGCTTCCAGCGCCTGCAGCGGCGTGTTCGTACGGATGCGGCGGATCACACAACTTTCGCGGCCCTGCCCATCGAAGATCGTGAGTTCGGGATAAGGGATTGTGCGCTTGAGCAGCGTGTAAATCGCACGGCGATGCCGGTCTTCGCCTGGACTCGTTTCCCAACCCGCCCGGTCGTACGGTTTCGTGAGCATGCCCGGCGGTTGATACGGCATCACGGGCGGCCCGTACATTTTGGGACTGAGCAGCCCACTGGCGGCCAGTGCCTGATCGCGAATCATCTCCGCCTCAAGGCGGAATCGTGGTCCGCGCGCGAGGAGACGGTTCTGCGGATCGCGCTCGAGCAATTCCGGGCTGATCCGCGACGATTGCTGATAAGTCGCGGAAAGAACGATCGTCCTGATCAACCGTTTCAGGGACCAACCGCCATCCATGAGGCCCACAGCCAGATAATCGAGCAATTCCGGATGATCCGGCGGCGTCCCCTGCGTGCCGAAATCCTCCTCCGTTTCCACTAGTCCACGGCCAAAAAGCCGAGCCCAGACGCGATTGACCTGGACTCGGGCAGTCAGCGGATTTTCCCGGCTGCAAAGCCACTCGGCTAGGCCCAGGCGGTTTTTCGGAGCATCTTCCGGAAAAGGCGGAAACGCCGCGGGGACCTCGGGTTCAACGACCTCGCCGGGATCACGGAAATTGCCGCGTTTGAAGAGATGCGATTCGCGGCGCTGGTTCACCGGCAGTTCACGCATGATCGGTGTCTCGGTCGTGCGCCGCAAAGACTGGATGCCCGCTGCGACGGCTTTTTTGGCGTGGATCGGATCTTCCAGCAGAGGGCTCGAAAGAGTCGGAGCATCGCCATTTCCGGCGGTGTCCGCCGTCTGATTGAAGAACGCGTAGATCTGGTAATATTCCTTTTGTGAAATAGGATCGTACTTGTGCGAATGGCATTTCGCACAGCCCATGGTGAGGCCCATCCAGACTTCAAACGTCGTCTCCACGCGGTCGCGAACCGCCTCCGCTCGAAACTCCTCGGGATCGATCCCCGCCTCTTCATTGAGCATGGAGTTGCGATGAAAAGCGGTGGCGATGAGTTGCGCTTCCGTCGGCCTCGGCAGGAGGTCACCGGCGAGTTGCTCCTTCGTGAACTGGTCGAACGGCATGTCCGCGTTGAGCGCGGCGATGACCCAGTCCCGGTAGCGCCACATATCCCGGCGGCGGTCGGGTTGATAGCCGCGCGAATCGGCATACCGAGCTAGGTCGAGCCAGACACGCGCCCAGTTTTCTCCGAAGGCCGGTGCGCCGAGGAGGCGGTCGACGAGCCGTTCATAAGCGCCGGGCGTTCCATCGTGGAGAAATGCGGCAGCTTCTTCTGCGGAGGGCGGCACACCAGTGAGATCGAGCGATATGCGGCGAAGCAACGTGGTGCGATCGGCGGCGGGTGACGGTGCGAGGCCGGTTTTCTCGAGATCCGCGAGCACCAGGAAATCGAATGGCTGCCGCGGCCAGCCGAGGTCTTTCACGGCTGGGATCGCAGGGTTCAACGGCTTTTCGAAGGCCCAGTGCTTTTCGTATGGAGCTCCTTCGAGGACCCATTTGCGGAGCGTTTCGACTTCGGCGGAAGAAAGGCGCTGGCCGCTCTTTTCCGGCGGCATCATGTCGTCTTTGTCCGCGCTCGTGATGCGCACGATCAGTTCACTTTGGTCCGGCTTTCCCGGGGCCACGGCGATATCACCCGAGCGCGCCGGTTGCGTCGCGCCGTCCCGTTCGTCGAGGCGAAGGTCCGATTTCCGTGCGGAAGCATCCGGGCCGTGGCAGCGAAAGCAGTGTTCCTTGAGGATTGGGCGAACGTCGCGATTGAATTGCACGCTTCCGGCATTCGCAACGGGTGCAACGATGGTGAGGAGGACAATGGCCGCCGCCGCTGTACTCCACACGAATCCGAGAGATACTCCGCGCAAATCAGCCATCCTTCGCTCAGGCAATCCGCCGGTTGAGATTCAAAACCACGAGCCGCCCGCTGCCGTGAAGCAATATTCCGGCGAAGTCGCTTGATACGTGGAGGCCATTCATTCTTTTGGACCGCGTACGCCCAGCACGATGCAGGCCAGGGGGCTAATCCGCCCGCGAAAACTTCGGCTGCAAATCGCTAACGTGGTGGAGGGCGTTCAAAACTGCTCGGGTATTGGTATCAAGCGTTAATCTTATAGCGCCTTTTCCAAATCCTGCAGAAGAGCGCCGACATCTTCCGGCGTCGTCTTCCACGAACACATGAATCGCGCGCCGCCTCCAATGAATGTGTAGAACTGCCAGCCCATGGCGCGCAGTTTTTCCGAGGCGGTCGGTGGCAATTCGGCGAAGACCGCATTGGCTTCCGTGGGACGCATCAGTTTTACTCCGGGTAATTTCTTGAGCCCGGCGGTGAGAAGCTGTGCGCATTCGTTGGCCTGGCGGGCGTAACGCAGCCAGTCGCCGCTGCGCAGCATCGAAGCCCAGGGGGCGGCGAGGAAACGCATCTTCGAGGCCAGCTGGCCCGCTTGTTTGCAACGCCACGCGAATTCGGTGGAAAGTTCGCGATCGAAGAAGACCACAGCCTCGGCAAAGCCCATGCCGGCCTTGGTCCCACCGAAGCACAGGACATCCACTCCAGCTTGCCAGGTGACTTCCTTTGGTGCCACTCCCAGCGCAGCCACAGCGTTGGCAAAGCGTGCGCCGTCCATATGGACTTTCAGCCCGTGCTGCCGGGCCATCCCGGTGAGCGAACGAATCTCTTCAGGTTGGTACAGCAGGCCAAGCTCGGTCGGCAGGCTGAGGCTGAGAACCCGTGGTTTTGGAAAGTGGATATCCCGCCGGCGGGTCACGAGGCGGTCGACTGCCGCCGGGTCGATTTTGCCATTCTCGCTCTGTGCGAGGAGAATCTTTGTGCCGTTCGAAAAGAACTCCGGCGCGCCGCATTCGTCGGTCTCCACATGGGCGTACTCGTGAACGATGACACTATGATACGACTGGCAAAGAGCGGCCAGGGCGAGGGAATTCGCCGCCGTACCGTTGAAAACGAAATAGATGTCGCAGTCCGTTTCGAACAATTCCCGCAACGCATCCGACGCCTCGCGCGTGCAGGCATCGTCGCCATAGGAAGCGCAATAACCTTCATTCGCCGCCTGGAGCGCCGCCCACGCTTCGGGGCAAAGGCCGGAGGTATTGTCGCTGGCAAAATGGAATCGGGGCGTCATGGCAGACTCGAGGCTGGCGGGAAGGGCGCAGCAAGGCAAGGACGCCGCGTGTCAGTGCATAGTGGAAGCGGCGTCCCCGCCGCTTGGAAAGCGTGGAAATCTCGGAGAGGGGTGAAGCGTCCACAGGTGGGGAAAGACAGAGAACACCCAACTCCCAACGCTAAACTCCCAACATTCAACGTTTCGCAGCGGCGCGGCCCTGTATATACATGCCTCCATGGCTCTCAGGAGTCTGTTGCCGAAAAGGCATCGAACTCATGCCTTTGAATGTTGATAGTTTAGCGTTGGGAGTTGGGTGTTATCGCTTTCAGGTTCAGCGCTGCTTCTGCACCCCTCGCACTCAAGCGGCGAGGACGCCGTTTCCACGATGGCGCGTGGCTCAATACACGTCGCGCTGGTAGCGCTTTTCGGTCTTCATCTTTGCCACATACTCGGCAGCCGCTTCCTTGCTAAGACCGCCGACTGTCTCGATCACTGTATGCAGCGCGGCATCGACATCTTTCGCCATCCGGCTCGCATCACCGCAGACATAGAAATGCGCGCCATCCTGCAGCCAGGCGTAAAGCTCAGCCGCGGATTCCAGCATGCGATTCTGGACGTAGATTTTCTCGGCTTGATCACGCGAAAACGCGAGATCGAGGCGGTGGAGATGGCCGTCCTTCGACATCGTTTCGAGCTCTTCGCGGTAGAGATAGTCGGTGTCCCGCCGCTGATCGCCAAAGAAGAGCCAGTTACGACCGGTGGCTCCCGTGGCGCGGCGTTCTTCGAGGAAGGCGCGGAATGGAGCGATGCCAGTGCCGGGGCCAACCATGATGATCGGACGTGTGATGTCCGAGGGGACGCGGAATCCATGTGAGGTCTGTACGAAAACCGGGACCTTGATTGCGTCACTCACGCGATCGGCCAGGAACGTGGAGCAGACCCCTTTGCGCGGGCGTCCATACCCATCATAGCGGACGGCGGCGACGGTCAGGTGGACTTCGTCGGGGTGTGCTTTCGGGCTCGAAGAGATCGAGTAGAGACGCGGTTGCAACTTCTTCAGCAACCCAACCGTTTCGGCGGCGCCAAAGGGCAGGGTCACGCGGGCAAGCACGTCGATTACCTCCCGTCCCCAGAGCCATTTCTTCAGATCGTCGCGGCGTCCGGAATCAAGCACCAGATTGCGGAATTCCTCATCGCTGCTGTGTTCCGCGGCTGCCTTGAGCAGATCGGTGGAAGGACGAGTGATGTCGTAGTGCTGTGAAAGCGCGTGGCGCAGCGAGGTTTCGCCACCGTCTGGTGTGGGAACGGCTTCTTCTCCGTCGCAACCGAGCGCGGAAAGCACGTCGCCAACCAGCGCCGGGCAATTTGCGGGTACCACGCCGAGCGCGTCTCCGACTTCGTAGGAAAGCCCGGAACCTTCGAGCGAGATCTCGTAGTGACGGACTTCCTTGCCGGAGCCTTCGCCGTTGAGCAAACGATTGGTCAGCAGCCGCGCCGGGAAGGGATTTTTCCGGGAGTAACCTTCCACCACTTCGGCTTCGGCTTTGGCGGGTTTCGACTCCGCCGCGGGCGCCGGCTTCGCTTCGTCCGCCGGCAGGTCGGTTAGTGCGGCAAAGACCGCTTCTGTCCAGGTCTTGGCGGGTTCCTCGTAGTCCACATCGCAATCCACTCGTGGAGAAATGCGCTTCGCACCGAGCGCTTCGAGCCGCTCGTCGCAGTTTTTGCCGAATTGGCAGAAGGCGGGATAATTCGTGTCGCCGAGCGCCAGCACCGAGAAACTCAGGTTAGGAAGCTGCGGAGCGGTCTCGCCGCTGAGGAAACTCCAGAAAGCCTGGGCATTGTCCGGAGGTTCACCGTCGCCATACGTGCTGACAATAAAGAGCGCGCTTCCGGTCGCTGTAAGATCAACGGATTCATGTTTCTCCAGGCACACCAGCTTCGGAGCAAAGCCGCGCTTCTCGGCTTCCTTGGCTGTCTTCTTGGCGATGCCTTCAGCGGTGCCGGTCTGGCTGCCGTAAAGGATCGCGACCGTTTTCACCGGCAGTGCGGGTACGGCGCTTTGTCCGGCCATGGCCCGGGCATCGAAATCCGCGCTGATCGAAAAAACACCAGCCAGGAAACCATTGAGCCACTGGCGTTGTTCGAGCGTGAAGGGGGCGTTGGCCGGAATGAGCGGGACTTGGTTCATATCAGTGCGTGAGAAGGCGGATGGTGAGAAAGACGGTGAGGACGAGAAGGATCCAGAAGCCGGTGCGGTAGAAGCGCAGTGGATCGCGCTCCACGAAGGAGCCCTCCGCGGTGTGGAACGGGTCCACTTTTTCCGGATGCGCGAGATCGAAAGTGAAGGCCGAGTAATGCTGGTAACGCCGCTCCGGCTTGATCGCGATGGCACGCAGAATGGCCGATTCAAGCCACGGCGGAATATTCGCATTCAGCCGCGTGGGCGGCTTGGGCGGAGAGAAGTGCGGCGTCTGGAATCGCTCGATTTCACCGTAGGGAAGCGTGCGAGTCAGTGACTGGTAGAGCGTGATGCCGATGGCAAAGAGTTCGGTGCGTTCCGCAATCGGCGCTTCGCGAAAGCGTTCCGGCGCGAGGTAACTAGCGGTTCCGGCGCGCGAGGTAACCGAGAAGATTTCCACCGTGCTGCCGAGATCCACGAGCTTGTAGCGCAAGCGATCGTATTCATTGATCGCGAGGATATTCTCCGGCTTGATATCTCCGTGGACGAGATCCAGATGCAGCAGATAGGCGCTGGCATCGAGGAGAAACTTTCCGAGCGCCACGGCTTCATCGATCGAAAGCTGCCGCGAGCGCAGTAATGATTTGAGGCTCGGCGCCTCGACAAACTCCATGACGTAGTAACGCGCCGTCGCGTCTCCCGGAATAAAAGCCGGAACGAAAAAGTCGCTCTGCAGCCGCGTCGCATTCCACATCTCCTTCACGAATTGCGTGAGCACGGCTTCATCGTCGCGCGCTTCGAGCGGGGCGAATTTTAGCGTCCAGCGCTGGCCATCCTTGGTCGCCAGCCACACACGGTCGCTATATTGGAAAGGCCGCACCAGTTCATAGCCATCGAGCATCTGGCCCTTGCTCAAGTTCTCGGGAATCGGGAGGGGAAGCTGACTCACGGCCTTGAGCTTACCCGTCTCGGCAATATCGATCACCACGGCGCTCATGTCGTCGAGGTGCTCGGGTGTGGCGAGTTCGCGTGCGTGTTGCACGAGAGCACGCGCCGCGGCGCGCTGGCGCAGCTTGGTGCCGAGGATCTCCTGATCCAGGACGTTGGAAATGCCGTCCGAACAAAGAAAGGCGATGTCGCCGTCGTTCAGCTCGCGCTCGAAACAATGCGGTTCCACTTCCGCGGACAGGCCGATCGCCCGTTCCAGCACGTGCGGCATGCCGTCGTGCACGTGATCCCGGGAAAGCTGCATCAGCTCATTCCCGCGCGAGAGATACACGCGGGAATCACCGACATTCAGGCCGTAAAGCTTGTTTCCTTCGATCACGGCCACGGACAAGGTTGAAACCAGCTCCGGCCCGTCAAAGCGGACGAGTGACTCCTGGTAGAGCGTGCGATTGATGAGCTTGGTGAACTCGGCGAGCGCCTTTTGCGGGCTCCATCCAGGCGGCCGAATCGCATAGTTACCAACTAGTGAATCGACGATCCGCAGGGAAGCTTCGCGTCCGCCCCGCGCCGCACCGGTGCCATCGGCCAGCACGGCGATGACCGTTTCGTCCCAGACCTTCGTCGCGAAGGCGTCCTCGGATTGGACACCCTCGCTCTTGGGCAGGCCGTAACTGGTGAGGCGGACCTTCATGCTTTCGTCAGATCCGTGCGTTGGCCGCTGCACCCCAGGTGGTCCGCCAGCGGGTCTTGACCAAACCAAGCCCCACGATGGCCAGGAAGCAGAGACCGGAGAAGACCAGGAAACCCATGGCGAATGAACCGGTGTGTTCCTTGGCCAAGCCCAGCGAACTCGCCAGGTAGAAACCGCCGACTCCGCCGCCCGCGCCCACGAGGCCGGTCATCACGCCGATGTCCTTGCCGAAGCGCTGCGGGAGAAGTTGGAAAACCGAACCGTTGGCCATGCCGAGCGCGCCGGAGGCGATCATAAACGCGGTGAGGCTCATCGGGATGCTGTGAGAGAGCGAGGCACCGACCAGCGCCAGACCGGCGATAACATAAAATATATAAAGCGAACGGATGCCTCCGAGGCGGTCCGCGAGTCCGCCGCCGATCGGCCGCATCATCGCGCCGGTAAAGGTGCAGAGCGCCGCGAGATCGCCGGCATGCACAGCGGGCAGATTGAATTCACCTTTGAAATACAAGACGTACGAACTGGCCAGACCGACGAACCCGCCGAAGCTCACTGTATAGTAGAAGCAGAACCAGTGAGCGTCCTTGTCCTTCAAGAGGTTCACATAGTCGATGAGCTTCTTTTTCTTCACCTCGACCTTCGCCTCCCTGGAAAAGACGGCGTAAATAATGAGGACGAGGACTGCCGGGATAATGGCGAGGCCGAAGACATTTTTCCATCCGTACGCGGCGGCAAGGCGCGGAGCAAAAAGCGCGTCCAGAACAGTGCCGACATTTCCGGCGCCTGCGAGGCCCATCACGACTCCCTGCATATTCGGCGGATACCAGCGTCCGGCCTGGGGCAGAGCCACCGCGAAGCTTGCGCCGCCAAAGCCGAGGACCATGCCCATGAGCAGCGTGGCTTCGTAATTCGGCAGACCCACGAGCCAGGCTACGGTCAAACCAGTAATCACCACCAACTGGGCGATGATGCCCGTATTCTTCGCGCCGATGCGGTCCACGAGGAGCCCCAGGATGATGCGCAGAAATGCGCCCGCAAGGATCGGGACGGCGACCATGAATCCCTTTTGCTGAGCGCTCAGGTGGAGCGTTTCGCCGATCTGTGCGCCGAGCGGCCCGAGAACCGTCCAGACCATGAAAGAGAAGTCGAAGTAGAGAAACGCCGTCAGCAGCGTGGGCCAATGGCCGGAGTTTTTGAGTGCGGAGAGTTTCAAGGTGGTGTTTTGGATGAATTGATCGCCGCAGCCATGTAGGGCGCGGTCCGGCGAGGCATTAGCCACGGGCATGCCAGCAGGGAGTTTTGGCATCGAGAAAGCGGGCTCATCATTTTCATTGGCTGCATGAATCCCGTTCATTCACGGCGCGATGTGCCCATTTTCCATGGGTTTACGCAGGCGCCGGTCTGCGGGATGCCGCGCGGCACAGCTTGTGGAGAGGTATTTTTTCCACGTTCTTGTCTCTGGCATTACCGGCGTCGATCGTGCGCGGATTTAGCCAGATTGGTTAATGTACGCCTTCCATTTGGAGCGCCGGCGCGTCTGAGTTTCCAAATTTTCGACTCCGAAACAAAGATCAGCGCCCTCTGACGGTTCCCTTCATCGACCCCTCTATGCATCGTTTCTCGAAACCCCTGTCTCTACCCGTTTCCACCCTTTTCGTTTCGGCTCTGTCCGTGCTCACGGCTTTTGCCATGGCGGCCGATCCCGCTGCTGCCCCGGCTGCCGCTCCCGCGCAAACGACGCCGGCTCCGGCCACGCCGGCACAGAAGCCGCCGCCAAAGCCCCGCACTCCGGAGGATTCCTTGACGCCGTCCGTGAAAGATCCGCAGCGGCACCAGAAATTCCTCGAACGGATCAAGCAAGGTGGCCCGATTGATCTGCTATTCATTGGCGATTCCATCACCGATTTCTGGCCGGGCCGCGGCAAGGACTCGTGGGCCAAATTCGCGCCCTATCATCCGGCGGACTTCGGGATCAGCGCCGATCGTACCGAACACGTCATCTGGCGGCTCACCAACGGGGAGCTCGACGGCATTCATCCCAAGGTGGCGGTGGTCATGATCGGGACGAATAACATCGGCCATTTCAAGGATGAAAAGCCCGAATGGGCCGCCGCCGGCGTGACGAAGATCCTCGATCTGATTCACGAGAAACTGCCACAGACAAAGGTGCTGCTCCTGAGCGTCTTCCCCCGCGAAGGCAAAGACAGCCCGCACCGTAAGGCGGTCGAGCAGATCAACCAGATCATCGCCAAGTTGGATAACGGCAAGACGGTTCGTTATCTGGATATCGGCGGTAAGTTCCTCGATGAAAGCGGGCAGATTCCGAAGGACGTGATGCAGGACGGCCTGCATCCGACCGCCAAGGGATACGATATCTGGTACGACGCGATGCACCCGCTGCTGGATGAGATGATGAAGTGAGCGCGGGTGAGGATTTGCCACAGCTACAATTGTGTGGCTGTGGCTGCATCTGGGTGCCGCCCGAGATTAGCGACAATCCAATTTCAGAACTCCTGAGGTCTGGAAGGAGTTCTTGAGTACGAGGAAATCCGATGATCCCATTTAGCAGTGTTCGACGCTTTTTTGCGCCGGTATGACGCCGCGTGGGTAGGGACGGCTGTCCTCAGCTGTCCGACCAAGGTGGGAGTTCTGGCACTGCGAATGGACGTGTGAGGCATCGCTTGATTGGGCGCGCCTTTTTGGTGAAGAGCGCGCCATGTACGGGTTTGCGGTTCATCTGCGTCCAAGTTCCAATTCCACCCTGCTCGGACGGCTGGGACAGCCATCCCTACCAAGCCTCGCGCCAGATATCCACACTCATTTCCATACCACGGGATCAAGAGTTCTGAAATCAGACTGGTCGATCGCCCTTCGGCGTTATCGGCCAAGCCGGTTTGAATCCTGAATCACATCGATTCAAGCGCGGCTCGCTGATCTCCCAAATTACCTTCCCGAGTGCACTTCTTCCTCTTCGTGGAGCCCTTCAGACGCTTCGGTTTCCTCGAATTGTTCCTCATGCACTTCTTCCAACTGCGCTTCCTCGGCTGAGGCTTCCACAGGCTGCTCCTGCACCGGAGGAACCCAACCAGCGTAAGGGCCATCCATGAATGCGGAGCACCAGCGCGGATCGCGCAGATGCATATAAGCGAGGCCAGCCAGCGGAATCAGGGCGAAGGCCGTCGCCAGGCCGACGGTCCCGAAAATCGGAAGCACCGCGGCAGCCAGCGGCACCCTTTGCGCCCAGTGGTAGCTACGCGCATTCAACATGAAGAATGCCAGTCCAGCCGTTGCGAGGCCGCCGGCAACTCCCAGCACATTCCAGAAGGCCTTGAGCACCCGCAAAATAGCAAGTCCGCCATCTTGCGGCACATGCAATGCCGCAGGCACACCTGCAAGGCAGAGCAAGGAATGCACGCCGGCGGCGGCGATCAATCCAATGGCCAGGTAGTTTAGTCGTTCGAGACGCGAGTCCGTTTTATCCATAGTAAGTTCCGTGTCGGTTTTTAGTTTACACTTAGCGATACTCCAAAAAATCGAATTTGTTGCAGGAAACGATACTTTATACGTAAACAAGTATGACAAATTTTTGAGCATCACCCTTGTTTAGGTAAGGATTGTATGTACGCAACCCGCTATGCGGATGGCAGATAATGAAGTTAGTGGGTGTTCCGACTAAGAATTCGGAAATTCAGTGCGATTGGTTACACGGCCTTGGCCTGAAATCGCTTTTTTTGACGTCTGAAAAGAAGACGTGGTCCCTTCGCCGTTTCTTAGAGCGCGGAAGGCGTCCAGGCTTTAGCACGAAGCCTGCCAACCCGGCAGCACCCGCACGATTCCAGGCAACCGATCAAAAACCGCCGAGGAAATGCTGTTCGAAATTCTTCCTCTGCACCTCTGCAAACTCGGTGCTCCAGAGTTCCATACTGCCTTTGTTGTACCGGGCGCGCGCTTTTCCATCCGCACGCTGCCATTCCCAGACGCCTTTCGCCTTGGCCACCGGGCTCGATTCGTCGCTTTTCCAGGTGGAATCGCCCTGATTGGCTTTCAACACGGCCTGGATAAACCGGTCCATATCGCCGGACATCTCCAGTTTCTGGATGTTGAGATCATCCATGCCATCCTTGTCGTTCGGCGCCAGCGGCGGACGCGCGAAGATGCGGAGCCGATGGCACGAGCCCTTCCAGAACAAGCCGGTAAAGAACCAGGTACGATTCGAGAAGGTGATCTCCTGAATCCCGTCTGAATCGGGACTCTTCGACCAGACAAAAAAGAGCGCTTTCCGGAAATCGTCCTCCGACGCGAAAAGCCGTGGACGAGACTGCGTTTTATCGGCCGGATCCGTGGAGGACACGGCACCGCCTGCTCCAGTCGCGGGCTTGGGCGTGGAGGCAGATTCCCCGGTCGTTTGCGCCACAAGATGACCTGCCAGAAGCAAGCCGAAGATTGGGCAAAGGATGGTCGCAGCTTTCATCTCTCCCGGTTTTGCCAGAGAACGAGGCCCGATTCCAGACAAACCCGGTCTGCGATTTCCTGGGCTTTCCTCTCGTCGCTCGGCACGATAACACGATGAACGCTTGAAAGTGCGCTTGCGGGCCGGGGAGGAATCAAGCGGTACGTTGCGGCGGCCGGTCAAACCCGCGGCGCACCATAGGGAATGCAATCACTCCCAAACCGGCCAATGCCATGATCATCGACGCGCGCCAATGGCTGGGCCGATAGACAAAATGCACGGCAGAAGCATCGGGGGGAACAGTCAGCCGGAAACCGTTTTCAGCGCTTCGTGACAAGGGCAAAGCGGTTCCATCCGGCAGGGACGCCGTCCATCCCGGATAGAACGTATCGGCCAACACCAGTTCGGATTCGGCGCCCGGAGGAAAGGAGACATCCATCGTGTTCAACGATTCGGAGAGGATTTTTACAGGCCGATCAGGAGACGATGACCAGAAGAAGCGCGCGGAGCCGGCTGGTTTTACCTTCTCCAATTGCCCACTCTTTCCAAACTCGGACGTGACATAGGAAAAATCCGCGACCGTGCGCGGATCGGAATGGGCCGCCATACTTACGGACGGAACTTGCAGTGCCGAGTAACCATGAACGGTATGAATCGAATAAAAGTGGGCAAAATCCTCAGGACATAGACGCCAGAAATCCACCGGCGCTTCATCCAGTAATCGCAACCGGTCGGACGAAACCAAACGGACGATCCGTTGCTGCTCTTCCCCTCCGGTCAGCAATCGATTCCACGATGCGAGATCTGCATGAGGCACGTAGCGATGGGCGAAAAGAATCAACGGCGCCAGATTCAGCGCCATTAAAGTTCCCTGCGCCATGCGATGCCGGCGCAATCCGGGTGCTCCGAGGCAAACGGCGAGAAACGCGAGACTGGTCCATGCGGCAAGCACCTCGGGATTCGCGAATGAGATCTCGTGCGGCAGATTCCGCACCTGGAAAACGCGCAGCGTGGAGTCGGAACCGCCGTAAGAATTTCCCGTCACGTGTGCCACCATCTTATCCATGATCTTCTGCTGGATCCGCGGAAAGATGACCCACGCCATCGCGTGACTGACCAATGCGATCGAGACGGCGCCCGTAGCCAATAACCACCCCAGGCGCCGATAAATCTTGCCGGATTCAAAGAGTGCTTCCACTCCATACGCCGCCAGCACGACGGCCCCCGCCACGGCAAGCCCGGAAGCGCGATGATAGAGGAGTTTCCCGGCCGGCGTAAACATAACGAATAGATAAGCCATCACCAAGCCGGTCGCCGTCCTGCGAACAAGCAAAGCCTCGGGCCGCCCGAGGCGGCACAGGCTTCCTCCCACGGCGAGCAAAAGTGCTGCCGTTCCGATGTAAGCCACGTAAGTCAGGTTATGATATCCGATCGTGCGAAAGCCGCCCAGCGCCCACGGGTAGAAATTCAGAAGAGAGAGGGGGCCGTCCATAGGCACCCACTGCGGGTGTTCGCCGACTGTCTCCCGATGATTCCGAACGAAGAGCTCGAGCTCCGGGAAAAGAACGGGAGCGGCGAGAGCCAGGCCAAGCAAGAACGCGGGCACTGTTATCCGCAACGCTTTCTTCCATTGCTCCCACGACACACCGCCGTGTGCGCAGGTCCAGACAAACGCGAAGATGGGAAGATAGGCGTGCGATTGGAGATTCCCGGCGTAAAATACGCAGGCACATAATAGGGGCGCCACAACCCGCGGCCATATTGCTGCCCGACTCCACGCTTCTTCGAGAACAAGCCATAGCCAGGGATAGTAGAGAAAAGAGGCCTCGATCCAGGGGTGAGCAAAAAAGTCCGTATTCGCACCGGAAAACTCGGCGGCCAAAGCCAGTGAACCGGCAATCAGATCACTGAACCGGAGACGCCGCAGCAGGAGGAAATACCCCACACCCATGAGCAGAAAGTGGAGGATTCGCGTCCAGTTATAGGCGAGAACGAAATTTGGAAAGGCAAGATAGCACGCGATCCGCACCGGATCAGCCGCACTGATATGCGCATCCGCGAGAAAGGGCCGGCCGCACGAGGTAAAAGGATCCCACCATGGGATCTCACCCCGGCGATAGGCATGGTAGATGGTCCATTGCAGTGGCAAATCGTAGGCCAGTTGATCGATGATGAAGTGATTGGCGGGAACACCTGTGGCCTGTGGATCAACAAATCGATAGTGGGAGAACAGATTCGGCGCGATATCCACTGGAGCCAGCAAGGCGCCGCCCCAAAGCCCCTTTTCAAAGACGGCAAAGCAGAACGCGAGGCTGACGAGAATGAACACCGAAATTGCGCGCCATCCTTTCTGCTGAACGGCGGAAACCGGCACCGAACAAGCCGCCTGGTCCGCCCCCAGCATCGTAACGCGATCAGCCGGCGGTGTTTCTGCAGACGAAGGGCGGGAATGAGCGGGTGGCATCTCATTGAAATTATCCGCGGTCGGGGCAGGCCGCACGCGATTACTTTGGCCTCCCCGGGTCCAAATCGGGCTCCCGTGCGCTGCTCATTGCGGATGGACGCAGCTTCGATTCCGGTTTTCACTGCGTCCGTAAATCAAGGCGCACGGCGCCGCGCACCGATCATTCAACCGCGTATGGAACCATACATCAATAAAGACACCCAACTGTGCATGTCACTGGCCGCACGACCGGGAAACTTCGGCACGCGCTTCCAAAACTTTCTCTATCGCGAACTCGGCTTGAACTTTGTCTACAAAGCCTTCACCACGCAAAATCTCGCCGCCGCCATCGGCGGAATCCGTGCGCTTGGGATTCGCGGGTGTGCTGTATCAATGCCGTTCAAAGAAGCCTGTATCGAGTATCTCGACGAACTCGATCCCTCCGCCCGGGGACTTATGTCGGTGAATACGATCGTCAATAACGACGGCTATCTCCAAGCCTATAACACCGACTACATTGCCGTCTTATCCTTGCTGCGTTCCCGGAATGTTCCGACAAACCTGAAATTTGCACTGCGCGGCAGCGGCGGAATGGCCAAAGCCGTAGCTTGCGCATTGAAAGACGCCGGTTTCAATCACGGCACCGTCGTCGCGAGAAATGCCGCCACCGGAAACGCGCTGGCCCGCCAATATGGCTTTGATTGGCAATCCGAATCCACCTCCGTTTCAGCCGGACTCTTGATCAATGTAACTCCCATCGGCATGGCCGGCGGTCCGGAAGCGGAGCAACTCTCCTTCTCCCAGCCCGAAGTCAGTGCGGCGTCTTTTATTTTCGATGTCGTCGCGCTTCCCTCGCAAACCCCACTTATCCAACTTGCCACGTCACTCGGAAAACCAGTTATCTCCGGCTCAGATGTCATCGCGCTCCAGGCAGTGGAGCAATTCGTCCTTTATACGGGCCGCCGCCCATCGGATGATCAAATCACACGCGCCGCTGATTTCGCCCGAAAGACACCCTGAAACTGCAAGGGAGGAATCACACGAGCTTACTCGCATGACTCCTCCCAGTTAAGTTTTCAACTAGAGGTTAGAGATCAGGAGTCTCCCGCACTTCCTTGCGCAGTTCCCGATTCGGATGCTCTACGCGCTCCTTGGCCGCTTTGGCTTCCTTCTCGATACGTTTCTTTTCGTGGTGCTTGAAATCCTTCTCTTCGTGACGGGTCAGGGGACGAGAGGTTGTCGTAGTCGTCGTCGATTCTTCCGTGGTAGTCGGAGGAACCACCTTTTGAGTTACGATTTCATCCGCGAAGCTACTGGCAGCGAACGCAGCACTAACTCCGGCGGCGGCAATCATGGGAAGCAATATTCTCTTCATAGCAATGTTGGTTTTGATCGGTTATGATTCGCATGACTGCATTTACCGCAGGCCACACGGCTGGATTGCCCAGCTGTATGAAGTTTCGAGTCAATCCGGCAATGCGGTCGTCCGGCAGAGGTAAACGCGCTGCCTATCGTGGACCGACCCGCGCAACAAATGTTTGAGTCCCGATAACACTCCAAAAAGGACCCATGATAGCGAGCCACCTCTCCGTGCGGACCCGCACCCTTCTCACCATCTCCTCGATCCGCAATCTGGTTTGTATTTGTCTCCTCGCGGGATGCTCACTGCCGCCGGCGGGTGGTTATAAAAGTGCTACTCCGGATTGTGCCTTTATCGCCTATTGGCCCGAGGCCAGGCAAAAGGGGAAAACCCGACTGGCAGTGAAGGATCTCATCGACATGAAAGGCATCGTCACGACGGCAGGCTCGGAATTCCTCGCAAAGCATGCGCCGCCCGCCAAGAAAGATGCGGCGTGCCTGGCCATCGCGCGACAGCGTGGAGTGGACATCGTCGGCAAAACCAATCTTACCGAACTGGCCGTGACCGTTTCCGGGATCAATCAATACTACGGCACACCGAAAAATCCGGTGAGCCGTGATCACAATCTGATTCCTGGCGGGTCATCGAGCGGAGCAGCGGTGGCAGTGGCGCAAGATGATGCAGATGTTTCGTTTGGCACCGATACCGCTGGCTCAATCCGTGTGCCCGCCGCATGTTGCGGAGTGTTCGGACTGAAGACCACGCGTGGGCTGGTGCCGCTGGATGGCGTGTATCCGATCGCCCCGCGCCTGCTCGACACCGTGGGCCCGATGGCAAAAAGCGTTCCCCGCCTCGTCGAAGGGATGGATCTTTTGGAAGATGGTTTTGCGGGTGAGTACCGCCGCGCTGTGGCCACAAAACCGGCTGGCAAACACATCCGGGTCGGTCGGCTTTACCTTCCGGGAACCAATCCGGAAATCGATCGCGCCATCGACGATGCCTTGCATAAGGCGGGTTTTGAGATCGTCAAAATTTCCGATTCTTTCCGCGATCAATGGAAGCAGGCCGATGGAGATGCCAAGACCATCGCAGCCACGGCAGCGTGGATCTACGACATGAAGTTTACCGGCGAGTCGCAAGTCCGGGCCCGGACCAAAGCCGTGGCCCTCCTCGGGCATCTGGACTACAACATGCGCGCCTATCGCGGTGCTCTCCAGCGTCGCATGCCCTGGACAAATTCGCTCAACCGAGTGCTGCAGCAGGTCGATTTCGTGGCCTTGCCAACGCTGCAAAAACTACCGCCGCATGTGCCCTTCCTGGGAGGCACGGTCGCCTTCGAAGCGACGGTGCTGGCCATTCAAAATACTGCCGCGGTGAACTTCGCCGGAAATCCCGCGATCGCCATCCCGGTGCCGATCCAGAGCCGGATTTCGCCCGTCACCAGCTTGCAACTGATCGGCCCAAGGTACGGGGAGGCGGCACTTTGCAACGCGGCCCGTATCGTGGATTCCGCGGTCAACGGCGTCCACGAGCCAGTTGCGGAGCGATGAAACTAGAGTAAGTGGCAAGGGCGGCGGCTTCGAACCTTCGAGGGGTCTCCCTTTGCAAAATGTCTAGTGCGGATTGATGGATGACGTCATTCGCAAACCCATTTGCGGCCCACATGAGTCCATCCTCCTTCAGCAAAATCACGATCTTCGCCGCTGCGCTCCTTTTTCAAACCGCCCTCGGAATTTGCGGACCTATCGAGGAGTTGATGGCCAGGGGAGATGCTTGCGATCAGCACTTCAGCGCTGCGGAAGCGCTGAAATGCTATCTGCCGGCCGAAAAGCTGGAACCCAAGAATGTTCACGTTCTCACGCGGATCGCCCGGCAGTACCGTCATCTCATGCAGGATGCGACGGCTCCGGCCGAAAAGTTGCGGCTGGGCCGGATCGCGATCGACTATTCGGAAAGGGCTGTGTCGTTAGATCCGGACGATGCGGAGGCGCAGCTTTCCGTCGCCATCAGCCTGGGCAAGGTCATGCCGCAGCTTCCCATGAAGGAACAGGTCACAGCCTCGTATCGTATCAAGGCCACGGTGGATAACTCGTTACGGCTGGATCCACATAACGATCTTGCCTGGCATGTCCTGGGGCGGTGGAACCGCGTTCTTGCCGATGTGAGCGCCACGAAGCGGCTTCTCGCTCCCATATTTGCCGGAAAGCTTCCGCGCGGCACCAACGCGGACGCCGTGAAATGCCTCGAAAAAGCAATCGAGATCGATCCCAACCGGCTGATGCATTATATTGAGTTAGGAAGAGTATATGCGCAGATGGGCAATGCTGCGGAGGCGCGGCGCCTGATTGAGAAAGGGCTGTCCATGCCGAATACGGAGAAGGATGATCCGGAGGAAAAGGTCCACGGCCGGGAGACGCTGGAGAAGTTGCATTGAGGATATACCCTTTGTTAGCGCCAGCATTGAATAATGCTGCGGTGGGGTTCGCGTATCGGATTGGACTCAGGTGGGTCGGATAATTTGAGCGCCACAGGCCCGGAGGGCCGCCGGACAGTAGCCCGGAGATCGCGCAATTGCGGCCAGCCCCGGATGGGGTGTCGGAATACCAGACATCGCGAAAACAAACGCGGCTAGATTTCGCAAGAGGGGCGATTTTGTTCTACCTAACAAGCGCCCAGCAGTCCGACGCCCCATCCGGGGCTGCCTGCTGCCTTCGTTTCTCCGGGCTATCGCCCGGAGCTACTGTCCGGCGGCCCTCCGGGCCTGTGGCGAGCGGCGGTTACTTTTTCCTCGAATGCCATTTGCTCTGCAGAGCTAACTAACCGGCAACGAAACCGTCGCGCGGCTTGGGATATCCGCGAGACTTCCATCGATAAATTGATGGTGCCAAAGCTGCGTCGCGACGACCGCCGCCAATCCCAGTTCCACGGAAAGGCGGGGCAATGAGCCCTGGCGCATTTGCCGGTAGGCTTTTCTCCAGTGATGCACGGTGCGGTAATCGAAGTAACCGGTGCGATCCAGCGACTCCTTGCTGAGGAGTTGGCCAACGAAAGCCGGCTCCGGATCCAGGTGAAAGCTATCGAGCGGAGCACGGAAAATCACTTTGCCACGCCGGTAAACTGAGGGCGGAAGCCAGCGTTGCGCAAGCAGCCGGAGAAGATGTTTGTCGCGGAAACCGCGCAGTTTCCAGCGCGGATGGACTTTCGCCAGGAACGCCTCCACATCCTCGTCGAGAAATGGATAGCGCACTTCGACCGACGAATGCATGGCCACGCGGTCGCCCTTGGCCTGGAGTAAATGGCCGGCGAGCGTGACACGCGCCGCGACCCAGATCCCGCGATTCAGCGGATGCCAGTTCCGGGCGCGCTCCACCGGGAACTGCAGCTCGCCCCATGGGTGGGTATTCGCCATGACTTCCTGCATCGATTCGCCATAGAATCTCAGCTTGGAAAGTGCGAGGAGACCATACGAATCAATCCAGGCATTCGGTCCGCCTACTGCGTTTTCTATGACGCCACGCGATTCCGGCGCAAACTGCGGCACATCATGGAAGTTCAGATAGGCCCGCCGTGCGCGGTCACTGAGCCGCAAGCCCGGGATGATATCGAGAAACCCCAGGATTTTTGCGGCCTTGTACCAGGGATAACCCACCAGCCACTCATCCGCCCCTTCACCCGTCAGCACCACTTTCTGCCCGCACTCGTGTACTCGCCCCGCGAGTTGGAGCAAAGCTGCGCATGAAGTATCGATCACCGGCGCCTCGGCCGCTTCGATCAATTGCGGATAGGTTTTTATCGCGTCCTCATGCCGGAACTCCTGCACGATCGGCGGCTTGGTTTTGATATGCGCCGCCACGAGATTCGCCGCGCTGAGCTCATCGAGCTCCGGAGAATCCACGCGGATCGTATAAGTATTGATCGCAGCCCCTTTTAGATGGCAGGCCAGCGCCGCGATCATGCTTGAGTCCACACCGCCGGAAAGATAAGAGCCGACTGGAACGTCCGCGCGCAATCTTTCGTCCACCGCCTGTAACATGAGCCGCTCGAATTCATCGACCAGCCGCTTGCCATCCCCATCGTCATCCATTTCCTCGCCCTGATTGGGGAAATCCATCTCCCAATATGCCTGCTCGCGCACGGATGGTGACGCACCTACGGAAATATCCAGATATCTTCCCGGGGGAAGAAGCTGAATATTTTCGAAGCAAGTAATCGGCCCTGGGAGCGCCGAAAAAGTAAAGATATGGTCAATGCCCCGCCGGTCGGGCCTGGCCGGAACCATTCCGGAAGCAAGCAGGCCCTTGATTTCCGAAGCAAAAAGCAGCCAGCCGTCCTGCCGGGTCCAATATAACGGCGCAATGCCAAAACGGTCTCTTCCGAGCACCAGTTTTCTTCGTTGCGTATCCCAGAGCGCCACGGCAAACTGGCCCTGCAATTTCCGAAACATCTGCTCCTGATGGTCTTCCCAAAGGTGCGGAATAATCTCCGTGTCGCAATGCGTGCGCAGAATGTGTCCTCGCGCCGCCAATTCGACGCGGCGTTCGACATGATCAAATAACTCCCCGTTGAAAACCACCCAGGCAGAGCGGTCTTCATTTGTCATCGGTTGCTGGCCGTCTGCCAAACCGACGATACTGAGGCGACGCGAGCCAAGGGCCAGGCCGGGGAGCTGCAGAAAACCCTCTTCATCAGGTCCGCGGTGCACAAGGGCATGGGTCATCCTTTGAATGACGCCATCCGGGACGCTTCGCTCCCCATTTAGATCAATAATTCCAGCAATTCCGCACATGATGTTGTGTTTCTTTAGTTCGGGCCAGAAAGCCCCGCCAACCGTTTCTGGTCAGAGAAAAGCGTTTTTTTGGCTAGGATCACGTCTAGGTTGTGTTTCGATTCTGTTCACATGCGACGCGACGGCTCTCAAGAACAGGCTGTTTCGCAGTAGTTGAAGAAATACCCGATTACCCGAATATCGTCGAAATCTATCCACCATGTCCCGCCTCAATCGAAGCGCTGCTTCACCGACGCCACACGACCGCAACGACCGCATCGCCATCATTGGAGTTGGCTGCCGCTTTCCAGGAGGCGTCACGGATCTCGATTCCTTCTGGAAACTCCTCGTCGATGAACGGGAAGCGGTGTCTGAGGTGCCGGCGGATCGGTGGAACGTCGAGCGGCACTATGACGCGGAACCGGGTCTTCCCGGTAAGTCGATCGCGAAGCGGGGTGGATTTCTTGATTCCATCGATCAATTCGATCCCCAGTTTTTCGGCATTTCGCCACGCGAAGCTCCCTATGTCGACCCCCAGCAGCGCCTTCTGCTCGAGACCGCGTGGGAAGCGATGGAAGACGGTGGGCTGATCCTCGATCTGGAACGCGGCTCGGATGTCGCCGTTTACGTCGGCATTTCGCATAATGATTATCAAGGCATCCAGAGCACTGCGGGGGATCATCTAGGGATTACTCCGCATTCGCCGACGGGCACGGCGCATAGTATCGCGGCAAACCGCATTTCTTATTGCTTCAATCTGCGCGGCCCCAGCGTCGCCATGGATACGGCGTGCTCTTCCGCGCTGACCGCGGTGCACGCCGCGTGCGAGCACATCCGCTCCGGCCGCGGCGAGGTCGCGCTTGCCGGCGGCGTCACCATCATGATTACCCCCGGGGGGTTCATCGGCTTCTCGCAAGCCTCAATGCTTTCTCCCGATGGTCATTGCAAGGCCTTCGATGCTTCGGCAAATGGGTTCGTTCGCGGAGAGGGCGCCGGCATGGTACTGCTCAAGCGGCTTTCCAGCGCCATCGCGGATGGCGATACGATTCACGGCGTCGTCATCGGCACGGCACTGAATCAAGACGGCCACACAAACGGCATCTCGCTGCCCAGCCCGGAAGCCCAGGCCAGCTCGTTCGCGAAGCGTGCCGCGATGCGGGAATCAATCCGGCGGACATCGCCTTTGTCGAGGCGCACGGGACAGGAACGGCGGTGGGCGATCCCATCGAAGCTCACGCGTTGGCTGAAGCGCTCTGCGCCGACCGTCCGGAAGACGCGCCGCTTCCCATCGGCTCGGTCAAGACGAACCTTGGCCATCTCGAGACCGCCGCCGGAATGGCAGGCCTGCTCAAGGCCTTGCTCGTTCTGAAACATCGCCAGATTCCGGCGAGCCTGCATTTCAAGGAACCAAACCCGCACATCGACCTCAAGACGCTGAAGCTTCGTGTCCCTACGACGCTCGAGCCGTTCCCGGAAACGGCGGGCGAACGCATGGTGGGGATCAATTCCTTCGGCTTCGGAGGTGCCAACGCCCATGTGATCGTTACGGAAGGACCGGCACACGCTTCTCACGCCCACTCCAAGGCTCCCGAGCCACGGGCGTGGCCGATCCCGCTTTCCGCCCGTTCCGAAGAAGCCCTCCGTGCTTCCGCACAGAAGCTCGCGGCGTGGCTCTCCGGACATGCCAACACCAATGGCAGCACGCCAATGCTGCCCGACCTGGTTTACACGCTGGGAGCGCGCCGGAATCATCATTCGCACCGGTTCACGATCGTCACCGATTCAATGTCCGAGCTGATCCGCGAGCTGAATCTTTTCGCGGAAAATGAGCAAAGCCCGAAGCCCTTCACGGCGTTCACGCCACGGCCCGAGCGTCCTCCCCGTATTGCATTCGTGATGAGCGGACAAGGCCCCCAATGGTGGGGCATGGGCCGCGAGCTGATGCAGCACGAGCCGGTGTTCCGCAAGATCATGGAGCGCTGCGACGCCGCGATGCGTCCGTGGGCGCGGTTTTCACTGATCGAGGAACTCGCGCGCAGCGAAGAGACCTCGCAATTGCACCGGACCGAAATCGCGCAGCCCGCGATTTTTGCGATGCAAGTGGCGCTGGCGGAACTTTGGAAATCCTGGGGCGTGCAACCCGCCGCGGTGGCCGGGCACAGCGTCGGCGAAATCGCCGCAGCGTGTGTCGCGGGTGTCTTCAGCCTCGAAGAAGGGGCACGGATCATTGCCATGCGCGGGCAGTTTATGGACTCCTGCGCACGCGGGGCCGGCACGATGCTGGCCGTCGGCATGGACGAAGAGGAAGCGCGTTCACTCATCGCGCGGCATGACCGGACGGTCACCATTGCCGCCTTCAACGGACCGAAATCCCTTACTCTGGCCGGCCCGCGCATTTCGTTGGAAGCCATGATCGCCGAACTGGAGCCGAAGGGCGTTTTCGCACGCTTGGTAAAGGTGGATCATCCCTTCCATCACCCGCTCATGCAGCCGGCGTCGGAAGCCCTGGAAAAGGCGCTCGCCGATCTCATCCCGCAAACCGAGTCCGTGCCGTTCTTCAGCACCGTAACCGGAGCCCGCTGCGAGGGCGCCGCGTGCGATGCGGATCACTGGGGCCGCGGCGTGCGGCAGCCGGTGCAATTCGCTGCCGCCGTGAATGCAGTAGCCGATTTCGGTGTGGATGTCTGGCTGGAACTCAGCGCGCATCCGGCGCTGGCACGTTCGATTCAGGAATGCCTCGCCGGACGCGAGGGTAAGACACCGGTTGTCTCATCCGCCCGGCGCGAGCGTGAGCACGAGTCCCTGCTTGAGGCCTCGATGGATTTGCATCGGGCTGGTGTGCTTCTTGATTTCGCTGCCATGACGCCGTCCCGGCGTCTGCTGCCGCTCCCGGCTTATGCCTGGAACAAGAGCCGTTGGTGGAGCGAGTCGAGCGAGTGGAAGGAATCGCGGCTCGGCTCGGGTGGACGCGGCTTTTTGGAAACGCGCCTGCCTCGCTCGAACCCCACGTGGATCGCGCATCTCGACAATCGACACATGGCGTTCCTGAAGGATCACAAGGTCGAAAATCATGTGATCTTTCCAGCCGCGGCTTTTGTCGAGCTGGCGCTCGAAGTGGGCGTGCAACTCTTCGAAGGGCGCACCTTTGTCATCGAGGATTTCGAAATCCGGAAACCGCTCATTTTGCCCGAAGGAAACGGTGGCGTGCAGTTGGAACTGGCCTACGATCCGACGGAACGCTCCTTCACGATTCAAAGCCGGTTTGAGCAAGGCGCTTCGTGGTCGCTCCACGTCGTCGGCACCCTGCGTGGTGAACGCACGGAGTCGGCCTTTGCCGCAGCGCATTGGGAAGATCCCGCGAAAGGCACGATGCAAGCGCGCGATGGCGAAGATTTCTATCGCTACATGAGCGACCTCGGGCTTCGCTACGGCGAGGAATTCCGGCCGGTTCGCGAGATTGCCGCCGGAAACGGCGCCTCCACTGGAAAGGTCACGCTCTCCGAAACGATCGCCAAACGGGCGGGCGAATATCCCTGCCATCCCGTCCTTTTCGACGGCGCACTGCAGATCTTCTCCGCCGGAGCCGCAACGGTGGAAGACCGGCGCAGCCGGATGAAGCTGCCCGTTCGTTTTGCACGCATTCTCTTCCTGCGTTCGCCGGGAGCAGCCAGCCGCGTGCGGGCTCGGGTCATCGAGTGCAACGAGGAATTTGTGGAAGGCCGCCTGGAACTTTTCGATCTCGCCGGCAAGCCGTGCGTCCTGATCGACGGGTTCCGCGCCATCAGCGTTTCGAGCGTTCGCCGTGGTGCGGCGGGCGGTCTGCGCGATCTGCTCTATCATCCGGCCTGGGAACGTTCCGCCGGAAGCCAGTCGCATGGACCGGCGAATTTCGCTCCGCTTCCACAAGTGCGCGACGCGGCGAAACATGCGCTCGACGAAGTCCTCGCCGTTCGCGGACGGGACAAACTCGAAGCCGCCATGTCGGCCAGCGACGATCTGGCCGCAACCCTGGTCGTCCGCGGACTCCACGAAATGGGTGTCGTCGCAGGCAAGACATTCAGTGCGCAGACACTGAAAATTGCCGCTCCGATGCAGCCGGTATTCGACCGCCTGATCGGTCATCTCGTGGAGCGAGGATTGCTGGAAGCGAAAGCAGGCGGTTTTGCTTCTACTGAGCAATTCACGAAAACAGCCGAAGGCGCCAGTGCGGCTCTGCGCACCTTCATCGAAGAATATCCGGCCCACCTGACCGAAGCCCTGCTCTGCTCCAATACCTGCGCGGAATTGGGGCCGATCCTGCGGGCGGAAAAAGACGCCGTCCAGGTGCTCTTTGCGGGCATGGGTCCGGAATTGCTCGATCAATTCTACGGAGACGGCCTGCTGACGAGCCATTGGCTCGCTGCCATCACCGGTGCGGTGAAGGAAATTGCCGCCAGACTGCCGGAAGGACGCGGACTGCGCATCCTGGAGGTCGGCGCAGGCACAGGCGGCCTTGGCTCACAGGTGCTGCCGGCTCTCGAACGCGGGCTGCACTCCTATACCTTCACCGATGTTTCGCCCGCCTTCTTCTCCTCGGCCATGCAGAAGCTGGCCGCGTTTCCGGAGGTGGAATACAAGGTATTCGATCTCGAGAAATCTGGGGCCGAACAGGAACTGGAAGCGGGTTCGTTCGACCTCATCATCGGCACGAACGTTCTCCACGCGGTGGCAGACGTCCGCTCCACACTGCGGAATCTTCATGAGTTGCTCGTGCCCGGCGGCAGCCTTGTTTTCATGGATGTGGCCACGCCTCATCTCTGGACGGAAGCGGTCTTCGGACTGACCAGCGGCTGGTGGCGCTTCACGGATCGCGATTTGCGGCCCGTTCACCCGCTGCTGGCCCGAGCCACCTGGGAACAGGTGCTGCGCGAAACGAAGTTCGGCGAAGTGACTTCTCTGTCCGGCTTGCAAGGTTCTCAAGGCGAGGGACAGATCGTCCTGCTCGCGCGCAAATCCGCCTCGGAAACGATCGCCGAGCCGGCAACTGAAGCGCCTGCTGAAAAGTCGTGGTTGCTCTTTGCGGACCAGAGCGAGATCGCCAGCCAACTTGCCGGCCGCTTGAGACAAGCGGGCGCATCGGTCCGCATCGCCCGGCCCGGAAAGAAATTCGCCGCCAGTCCGAACGGAGAAATCACGCTCAGGCCGGAGGCGCCGGAAGATTGGGCGCAAGTGATGGAAGCCTGCGCCGGCTCTCCGCCCGAACGCATCGTTTATCTCTGGCCGCTCGATCACGCCCTGCCCACCGGGCACGATCAGGACGCCACGATGGGTGCTGACGCCCTGCTGCACCTGGCCAAGGCACAGGAAGCGGCCAGACCTGCCGCTCGTGTCCGGATCGATCTGATCACCCGCGGAGCCCAGCCTGCCGGACGGGATGCCGCAAAGACCTCCGTCGCCCAGGCGCCGGTCATCGGCCTGCTGCGCGTGATCGGCAACGAGCATCCCAATCTCACCTGCCGTGCGATCGATCTCCCAACTGCGGAATCGGCTGCGGATTTGAAACTGCTCTGGACGGAATTGCTTGGGACTTCACCGGAACGGGAAGTCGCCCTGCGCGGCGAAGCCCGTTACGTGCAACGCCTCCACCGGGGCCGCCCGTATCACGAACAACCGCTCTCGCAGGATACCGTGCTGCGGCTCGAATCGCGCGAACGCGGCCATCTCGACAGCTTACGGTTTGCACCGTTCCAGCTGCCGCCGTGTGGACCGGGAGAAGTGGTTATCGACGTCAAAGCCGCCGGAATGAATTTCCGGGACGTGCTGAAAGCACTCGCGCTCTACCCGGGCGAAGCGCCGGATGCCCGGATCTTCGGTGACGAAGTGGGTGGCATCGTCAAGGCCGTCGGCTCGGACGTGAAACACGTCGCCCCGGGCGATCGCGTCTTTGGCCTGGCCGTCTTCGGTCTGGCCACGCAGACGCTGGCGCGCGGATGCGACGTGCGCCGGATTCCCGATGGCTTGTCCTTCGAAGAAGCCGCAACCGTCCCCGTGGTCTTTATGACCGCGTGGTTCGCCCTCGTGAACGTGGCGCGGATGATGGCCGGCGAGACGATTCTCGTCCATGCGGGCGCCGGCGGCGTCGGCATGGCGGCAATTCAAATCGCCAAGCATCTCGGCATGAAAGTCATCGCTTCGGCGGGAAGCCCGGCGAAGCGAGCCCTGCTCGAAACCCTGGGCGTCGATCACGTGGTCGATTCACGGCGCGGCGATTTCGCTGAAGCCGTGATGGAATTGACAAACCGCCGCGGCGTTGATGCCGTGCTCAATGCCCTCGCCGGCGAAGCGATTCCGATGGGGCTCTCCTGTCTCGCGGAATTCGGCCGTTTCATCGAGATCGGCAAGCGTGACATTTACCAAAACTCGCGGATCCCGCTGTGGCCGCTGCGCCGCAACGCGTCATTCCACGTGGTTGCGATGGATTCCGTCTTCAGCGGCGATGGCGAACTGACGCGCAAACTGCTCGGTGAAATCACCACGCTTCTCGAATCGCGCGGTCTGCAGCCGCTGCCGTACCGGGCGTTCCCGGCCAGCCGGATCGATGCCGCATTCCGCCTCATGGCGAGCGGCAAGCACATCGGCAAGGTGATCGTCGCGTTCCCGGAAACCTTCGTTCCGCGCCGTGGCGAACCGCTCTCGGCTCCGTTCGAGATCCGGAAGGACGGACGCTATCTTATCACCGGAGCCTTCGGCGGCTTCGGCAAAGTAGTCGCTGAATGGCTGGTCGAACGCGGAGCTCGCAGCCTGGTGCTCAGCAGCCGGTCAGGCGCCAGCACGCCGGAAGCAGTGGCCTTTGTGCAGAAGCTGGAAGATCGCGGCGTCAAAGTCGAAGTGGTGAAAGCCGACGCCGGTGTCGAAGCCGATGTCGCCCGCCTGTTCAACGCAATCCATGTGTCGAAGGAACCGCTGCGCGGCCTCTTCCATCTGGCCATGGTCATCGATGACGCACCGCTTTCCGCCCTCACACGCGAACGCATGCGCACAGTGCTGGCCCCGAAAGCCCATGGCGCCTGGCTCTTGCACGAAGCGACGAAGAATCTTGGTCTCGACTGCTTCGTGATGTTCTCATCGGTCTCGAGCATCTTCGGCAATCCGGCCCAAGGCAATTACGGCGCGGCCAATGCCTTCCTCGATAACCTCGCTCACTATCGCTGGGCGCTGGGACTCCCGGCGCTGACGATGAACTGGGGCGTGCTCGGCGGAGAAGGATACGTGGCCCGCAACGAACGGGTCGCCGAGTTCCTTTCGCGCCAGGGCACGGATGAACTGTCGCCGCGCGAAGTCATCTCGATCCTCGAGTCTTCGCTGGAAGCGGGCAATGCGCAGGTCATGGCCATCCGGGTCGACTGGGCAAAGTGGCGCCAATTCTTCCGCGCGATGCAGGAGAATCCGCTCGTCGAACACATCTTCGCCTCGGTGGAAAGCGCCGGATCCGGCCCTGGAGCCAGCGACTGGCGCGTGAAGATCGAAAGCGCCTCCGCCCAGGAGCGCCCGAAAGTCATCGCCCAGGCCGTACGCGAAATCGTCGGCGGCGTGCTCCGGGTGAAACCCGACACGCTTCGTGACGATCAACCGCTCACCGACCTCGGACTCGACTCGCTCATGGGTGTGGAAATCGAAACATCGCTCGAAGCGGCCGTCGGCGTGGCCTTGCCTCCGACCAGCCTGATGCGGGCTCGCACGATTGGCCAGATCGCCACACTGATCTGCGATCATCTCGGCGGCGGCAGCGGCACTACGGTCACCGAAGCACCTGCCGCGACGCCTGTGGAGACCACGAGCACCGGCGAAGTCGATCTCGATGCGCTTTCCGACGAAGAAATCGACCGGCTCCTCGGAGACGACGATACAGCCTCGGAAAACGAAGAAGCCGTTCCCTGATCCCGCGATCTGCCGATGTCCATCGACAAACGCGCCCGACTGAAACAATGGCTGGAGAGCGGTGAAGCCCGCCTCCATCCCCTGACGTTTTCCCAACGCGAATTGTGGGAAACCTCGCCCGTACCGGTAACAGACCCGTCTCACCATATCTGCTGCATTATCAACGTGCGCGGATTGGTGACGCTCAAGGACTGCCACACCGCTTTGCAACGTGTCGGAGAACGGCAGGAAGGCCTCCGCACTTCCTTCCTGCCGGGTAAAGACAAGCCGGTGCAAATGGTGCGGTCGACCGGCGAGCCGAGTTTCTTCTTTCGTGAGCTGTCATCTGCCGAGTGCCAGCCCGAAGCAATCGAAGAGCTCGCCCAGGGAGTTTACGCGAAGCCCTTCGACCTTTTGCAGGGACCGCTCTATCGCGCGGAAATGTTTCGGCTTTCGGCGGACGATCACCGCATCGTCCTCTCAATCCACCACTCCATTGCCGATGGATGGACACTCGGTGTCTTCGTGAACGATCTCTGTGGCGCGTATCTTCACGGGATCCTGGGGTCGACAGAGCCAATCCCACCCGTGCCGCTGACCTACACCGCATGGGGAGCGGCGGAGCGCGCCCAGTGGACGCCTGCGGAATTGCAGCGCTGCGGCGAATTCTGGAAAGGCACGCTCGCTGGACGGCGGCGCTTGTGGAATCACGGCGAGGGCGCCAGTCACCATTTGCAGCGCATCGTTTCCGGAGCACCAGCCGGACTCACCACTGCGGTGAAGGACCTGGCGAAGCGCAACGGCGCGACGCTCTTCAGCACGCTGCTCGCGATTTTCCAGGCCACGCTTGCGCGCTGGACTGGCGTCGATGACATCGTCGTCGGCACGCCAATGGCGAACCGCGGCAATCAGCGGGTGCGCGAAACGATGGGCTACTGTTCCGGCGTGATCCCGCTTCGTGGACAGGTCGATCATACACGCTCCGTGCAGGATTCCATCCGGACCGTGCACTCGGCGACGACCGATGCCTTCGCCCACGCCATGCCTTTCGTGGAGCTCATGCATCTGCTCGGGGAGTCGCCCAGGCCGGGATACAATCCGCTCTTCGAAGTCCGCTTCGCGCTGCAGAATCATCCAGTGCCGGATATCTCGATTCCCAACCTTTCCGCCCAACTGCGCATGCGCTCGACCGGTACGCCCCGGCTGGACCTGGGATGCGAAATAACGGAACAGGATGACGCCCTGGAAATTGTCTGGCTCTTTCGTGATGCGATGTTTTCTTCAGAAGAGATTCAGGAGCTCGATCGGCGCTACCAAGCTGCGCTCTCGGGAGCCTGCCGTTCGCCTGAAAGCCGGATCGAACTGGCCTTGTGCTGATTTCCCATGAGTAACGAACTAACCATGGATGCCGTGGAAGAACGGGATGAGCCGCACTGGATCAGCCAGGCGGCTTTCCCCGTCATTTCCATTGCTCTGGTGATCGGGCAAGGCTTACTCGGACTAGCGGTGTCTCATCGGTCGCTATGGCTCGAGGTGCCGCTTTTATTGATCGTCAGCCACTTAATGCATGGACAGCTCATCGGCTTTCACGAGGCCTCCCACGGCCTGCTGAGAAAGAGCCGCCGGCTGAATGAATTTGATGGCGTTCTCATCGGCGTCTTCAGCCTGATGAGCTTCACCCTTTACCGTGCGGCGCATCAGACGCATCACATGCATCTCGGCACGCAGAAGGACGAGGAACTGTGGCCATTTGTTCTGCCGAGCGTACCGCGCTGGCAACGGGTGCTGGCGGCGTTTTGCGAGCTCTTCGGCGGCCTGCTTTTCACGCCCTTCATTTTCATGCGCACCTTTCTGCGCAAAGGGTCGCCCATCCGGAGCAGGAAAGTCCGGCGCCGGATCTGGGCGGAAGTCGCTTTGATGGTGATCGTCTGGGCGGTCGTACTCGCCGTGGTCGGTTACTTCGATGTGTGGCGCTATTTCTTCTGGATGTATCTCGGGCCGGCCGTGATCGCGGGAAATCTGCAGAGCTGGCGCAAATACATCGAGCACGTCGGCCTGACCGGATCGACCGTGAAGAGCGGGACACGGAGCATTGTCGCGGATAACTTCATGGGCCGGCTGGTCTCCTTCACGCTGCTGCACGAGCCTTACCACGGCGTTCACCATCTGCGCGCCGGCATCACGCACGCGGAGTTGCCGCAATTTGCTTCGGAACTTCACCCGGATAATGAGGAGGAACGCGCTCCTTTCCCAAGCTATCGTCACGCGTTCATCGATCTTTTCCAATGCCTGCACGATCCCCGGGTCGGCGCGCAATGGCGGCACACGGCCTCGAAGTAATCTTCGCATGAAACAAGAACCGGCTGGTGAAGGGCGCGATACCGCTGCGGAAGCTGTTTTTGAAGCGAAGGATTTGCGCAAAGAGTACGACGAAGGCCGGGTGCAGGCGTTGCGCGGAGTGAATTTCCGGATCCTGCCGGGCGAGTTCATCACCATCGTGGGCCAGAGTGGTTCGGGAAAGAGCACGCTCCTGCAGCTCCTTGGCGCGCTGGATTCCGCCACTGCGGGATCGCTGCTCTATCGGGGCAAGGAGCTCAGCCGCCTGCCGGATCTCAGCGCCTATCGCGCGCACGACATCGGCTTCATTTTCCAGGCCTTTCATCTTCTCCCTACCTTCACCGCGCTGGAGAATGTGCAGATCCCGATGTTCGAATCAAAGCGCTCTTCCGCGGAGCGTCAGGAGCGCGCGCTTTCCCTGCTGAAGGCGGTCGGCCTGGGCGAACGCGTGAATCATTTGCCGTCCAAGCTTTCCGGCGGAGAACGCCAGCGGGTCGCCATCGCCCGCAGCCTGGCCAATAATCCGTCGGTGCTGCTGGCCGATGAGCCAACGGGCAATCTCGACAGCGAAAATGCCCGGCAGACTCTTGATCTCCTTACCCAACTGCACGAGGAACGGAAGGTCACGCTTGTGCTGGTGACGCACGATCCAAACGTCGCGCGCTCTGCTTCGCGCGCTCTCCAGATCCGGGACGGACATGTCGTGTACGATGGTCCACCGTCCGGCATTTCCTTCGGAGGCACACCATGACTTTCCTCTCTGTCGTTGTCCGCGGGCTCGCCCGGCGTCCGGTGCGCACCGGCCTCACGCTGGTCGGCATTTCCATCGGCATCGCCGCCGTTGTCGCCCTGGTCGGCATGTCGCGCGGCTTTGAGACGAGCTGGACCGCGGGGATGAAATCGCGCGGCACGGATATCGTGGTGAACAGCATGGGGACGACGTTGACCCCCAAGCCCTTTCCCGCTGCCGCACGGGACCGAATCGTCGGTCTCCCGCACCTCGCCGCGACGTGCGCCGTCACGGTCGAACTCATGAGTATCGAGAACTCGGAGATGACGATCGTTTCCGCGCGCGAATGGGGTGGTTTTTCCTGGAGTAATTTGAAGCTGATCGAGGGCCGCATGCCGAAAGACGCCATGGAACGCGTCGTGGTCCTGGGAAAGACCGCGGCTGAAGTGCTGCACAAGAAAATAGGGGATTCCATCCAGATCGAGACGGAAGAGCCAACTGTCGTTGGAATCTTCGATGGCGGTGCCCTGGTGGAAAATGGCTCGGTGGTCCTCTCCCTTCCGCTGCTCCAGGAAATCACTGGCACCCAGGGGAAGATCAATATCATCGACGTGCGCGTCACCCCGGGAACCACGCAGGCGGAAATGGATGAGCTTTGCCGGCAGATCAGCCAGCGCATCCCGGAAGCGCGGGCCAACATCGCGGGAGAACATATCCGGAACAGCCAGGGATATCGCATCATCCGCGCGATGAGCTGGGGCACCTCTTCGCTGGCCATTCTCGTGGGTGTCCTGGGCGTGATGAACACGATGCTGATGACCGTCTTCGAACGAAAACAGGAGATCAGCGTGCTCCTCGCCATCGGCTGGAAACGCTCCCGGATCGTGCAAATGATTCTCTGGGAATCTGGGTTGCTCGGACTGCTGGGCGGACTCGTCGGCGTGATCTTTGGGATCGTGGGAGTCGAGCTTCTGAAATCCACGCCAGCCATGCGCGGATTGCTCGAACCGGATCTCAGCCCCGGATTAGTGGCACTTGCCGTCGTTATTGCCGTCATCGTGGGTGTGCTAAGCGGCGTGTATCCGGCGTGGCGCAGTTCGCGTCTCCAGCCCAGCATGGCGCTGCAAGGTTGAGACGGTTCGCCAGGCGTTGAAAACCGAATCCAAGATGACCATGAATGCTTCGCACCCGATTTTCCGCCGTTTCTTCTGCGCGGCCGGCCTGCTCTTGTGTGTTTCTCAAGCATCGGCTGCGGATCCGGCCCCGATGACGGCCTCCCAGCTTGCAGAAGCACTGAGCGCCAAGGAACAGGACGGGACAGCCTACATCCGGCTCAAGATGGAGAACGGCAAGGATACGATTCAGGTGCAAATCAAGTCCAGGGGCGGTCCGAAGTCGTCGGCCATCGTGTACCAGGTGCTCTGGCCAAAGGAACGCAAAGGCGAAGGTGTCCTTTTGCACAAATCGGGGCATTCCTTCAGCGGCGCCACTTTTACTCCGCCGAATACTTTGCGCACGCTCGACTCCGCACAACTGCGGGACCCCTTACTGGGCAGCGCTTTATCCCTGGAAGATGTCGTGGACAGCTTCTTTTCCTGGGATCAGCAGACGCTGGACGGCACGGAAACGGTGAATGGCGTGAATTGCCAGATTCTCGAATCGAAACCCGGCAAATCGGGCGGTTCGTACGGAGTGGTGCGTTCCTGGATCGATGTTCGCCGGCTCGTTCCGCTCCGCGTGGAGAAGTATTCTTCACCTGGCCATCTCGTGCGGCGAATCGACACGACGCGCGTGGCGCAGGATGACAAAGGCCATCCGATCACCGCAAATCTCACAGTCCACGATATGCGGAGCGGCGCGGAAACCCAGCTCGACGGATCGCGCATCCGGCACGATGTGAGTTTTTCCGATGCGGAGTTTACGCCGGAAGGGCTGAAGACCGTGACTGGCCCAAAGGGTTCCGGCGAATAAACGGACAATGGCAAAGGCCGTCGTCTACTTGATCCTTCCGCGATAGGGACTTCGTTCCAGTCGGCTATGCCGATGATTGGCTTGGCGAACCCCGCTCACCTCGTCCCAGCGATCTGTCATGCGGCAATACAGAGAAGGAGAGCTGGAATTCCTTTTGTTCCTTCTGGATATTTGCAAGAAGGTAGCTTGATCGAAATTTCCAACAGCCCCACGGAAACCGCGAAGCAAATCCTTGCAGCTTTTGGCTTACAGATAGTCGTCGCCTTGTTTCTGCTCCTGCTTGTCCCATTTGCCAAATATATGACGTGGGGGCTGGGCGTAGGTCAATTGGCCTCACATTCGCAGCGTGTGGAGTTTTATCCGCTTGTGTACCACGGAGCCTTCAGAATCATCTGCGCGCTCGTTTGGCTCATAGGCGCGCTTTTGCCGCGGAACTGGCAAGACGCCTGGAATTACGGATTTTTCCTGTCTTCGGTCCTCGTTGCGATTTATATATTCGCCAGATCGCATCTTGTTTTGCGGAGCCTGCCAGCCACGGAACCCGTCCGCAAATTTGTGGCCCTGGTCGCGAAGGAAAGCGCCGTTTTTATCGTGGGGTTTTGCCTGCTGCTGCTGATGACGACGATCCTTAGAAAGTAGCAGGTCGGGCCGGTGGCCAGAATCGCCCACCAACCCCCACTTGTCCCTTCCTCCTCCTCGGCCGTCCCTACCTGTGCGTCGTCCTATCGGCGCGAAAAGGCGTCGAATATTGCTAATTGAGATCGTTAGATTTCCACATCCCCGAGAAACTCCTTTAAGACTTCGGGAGTTCTGAAATCACCAAATTGCCTGCTGCCTTACCCGGTTGGGTATGGAATTAGACAGTTAGCGATAGGTCCCCAGGAAATCGTGCACACACGTCACCGCGAGCGCACCGTCACCCACGGCAAACGCCACGCGCTTCGTTGTGCGCGAACGGCAATCACCTGCAGCGAAAACGCCGGCGCATGATGTTTCGAGGGGACATGGACTGCGGTCGGTTGGTGCCCATTTTCCGGCGGCAACCACGTCCATGCCAGTCATCAGAAAGCCTTTGTCATCGCGAAGGAAATGATCGCCGAGAAAATCGGTGCACGGCGTGGCGCCGATGAAAATGAATATTCCGCAGCTCTCTTCCTGATAGGTCTTTTGCTTGGCGGTATCCTCAAGCGTGATTCGCTCGAGTTTCCGGTCTCCCTCGATGGCTCGCAGCTCGGTCGAGAGGCGGATGTCGATGCGCGGATTCACGGCCACGCGATCGGCGAGATACTGCGACATACTCTTCTGGAGGTCGGTGCCGCGCACGATGAGCCGCACGTCTTTGGTGAATTTTGAAAGATACATCGCCGCCTGCCCGGCAGAGTTGCCGGCCCCAATCACGTGCACTGGCCGATCGGAACAGAGCATTGCTTCGACCTGCGTCGCGGAGTAGTAAACACCAATATCGCGGAAAGCGCGGAGCCCTCTTACATCGAGGTTACGATAAGTCACACCGGTCGAGATGATGACGGTTTTCGTTCTCACCACTGTTCCGTCGTCGGTCTCGATCGCGTGCAACTCACCGTCCAGACAGCGGATTTCGGTAACGTCGCACGGCGACGAAAAGGTCGCGCCAAACTTCAGCGCCTGGATGTAACTGCGCAAGGCCAGTTCGCGTCCCGACAAGCCGGCGGGAAAGCCGGCGTAATTCTCAATCCGTGAACTCGAGCCCGCCTGTCCGCCCGGCCCAAGCCGATCGAGCACGAGTGTGTGCAAGCCTTCTGAAGCGGCATAAACGGCGGCACCCAATCCGGAGGGGCCGCTGCCGATGATCACGGTATCGAAGATCTCGTCGGGGATCCGGCACCGGACACCAACATGGTCCGCGAGGTCGGAAATGCTGGGCCGCTCTTCCAGCACTTTGTGGGACCATGCGACCAGGGGAAAGCGATAGGGACCGCCGTCGAGACTGGCCAGCACCGCACCGCTCGCCGGATCACCCGTATCCACCCAACGATACGCCACGCCGTTGCGATGAAGAAATTCGCGAATGCGCTGGGTCTCGGGACATTTGCGATCGCCGAAAACACGCATCCCTTCGAAGCCGGATTCCTCGAGTAATTCGCGCCGGCGCAGAAACGCCTCGATCAACCGCTCGCCAAGGGACGCCTCGCAAGCGAGCAGATGCCGGAGGTTGTCGTTGGTGAGGCGAATCACTTCTGACGGAGCAGAGACCCGGCAAGTCACGCTCGCGGGACGGTTGGCGAAGATATTCAGATCACCGATGAAACCATTGGCCCGATGCTCCACGACGAGCCGTTCTTCATCGCCCGACGTATCGATCACCTCGATGGCGCCATCCACGAGCACAAAGAAATTCGCCCCTTGCTGGCGCGCTTCGAAGAGATATTGCCCCGGACCGTAACGCTCAACACGGCCGATCCGCCGTGCCGCAGCCACTTCCGCAGCCGTCAATTTCGGAAAGGCGACTGGGTCGTGGTCGACATCTTTCTCGATGAACAATGGTAAGGACATTGTGCCAGTGTAACAGATCGCAATAATTTCGCACGATGTGACGGAGGGGGCGTGAATTTAACGCAAAGATCACGAAAGATGCCAGGTGGATTGCGAGACAAAGCCGCAACTGAATCGCGCCTGCGTGAAAGAAACTGCTTCATTAAACGCAAAGACGCTAAGATCGCAAAGGGACGCAAAGAAGAAGGAATTCGGACGGCGCTACGATTTATCTTCTCCATCTTTGCGGACCTTTGCGTCCTTAGCGCTCTTTGCGTTTAACGTCCCACGTCTTTTCAAATCGCCGACGCAGCCAGCTTCACCTGCTCGCGCAACCAGCGTTGCGCGGGGTCGGCGGTAAGTCGGGGATGCCAAGCCATCACATAGCGGAAACCCTCGATTTCCGCCGGAGCACCGACCTCACGCACGTCGGCGATTCCTGTGACGGTTGCGGCGAGACGGCGGGGTACGGTCACGATCATGTTCGTACGCGAAATGGCCAGGACCGCCGGCACGAAGTAGGGAACCACCAGCCCTGCGCGCCGTTGTTTTCCAAGATCCGACAATGGCCGGTCGACCAGCGTTTGTAACCCGCCGAGGACATTCACGATCGCATGCGGGAAATTGAGATACTGCGCGAGTGTCAGACGACGCCGGCGCAGCGGATGACCCGAGGCCACCAGGCAGACAAACTCCTCCTCGAATAAGACTTCGGATTCCAAAGGGCTTGGAACACCGGCAACATTGAGGATGAGATCGAGCCGGCCGGATTCCACATCTTCGAATCCACGGTCATGCCAGGCAACGATTTCAAGGCGGCACGACGGCGCCAGTTTGCTGAGACGTGTGGCGAGGGGCGGCAACAGGACGGAGGAAGCAAAATCCGTCATGGCGATCCGAAACCGGTCCGTGCTGCGCGCAGGATCGAAGACTTCATCGTGCAAAAGCCCTTCCACCCTCGGAAGCAACGTTTCCAAGTCACGCAGCAGCCGTTCGCCACGGGCGGTCCGTTCGTATCCGCGGCCATGACGAACGAGCAACTCATCCCGAAACATATCGCGCAACCGGCCAAGCGCCCGGCTCATGGCCGGCTGGCTCAGGAAGCAAAGCTCGGCCGCCCGAGTGACATTCCGCTCCTCGAGCAAGACATGCAGGATTTGCAACAGATTGAGATCCGCCTGGCGGAGATGCGTGTAACGCATGGGTGACATTTGCAGAATGCATTTCCTGCATGCCTACGCAACCTCTATGATGGTGGCGTAAACAAAATACATCCATGAGCACTTCCACTGCATCCTCGAAAAAAGTGGCCATCGTCACCGGAGCTTCCCGCGGCATCGGCAAAGCCATCGCTCTGCGCCTCGGCCGTGACGGTTTCGCCGTCACGGTCAATTACAGCAGCAACCAGGCGGAAGCACAGGCCGTGGCCGCGGAAATCGAAGCCTCCGGTTCCAAAGCGGTGGCCATCCAGGCGGACGTCTCCAAAACGGAAGACGTGGCGAAGCTGTTTGATCAGACGGAGCAGGCCTTCGGCGGAGTCGACGTTCTCGTAAATAACGCCGGCATTATGAAAATCGGGACCATCGCCGATGCCTCCGATGATATCTTCGACCGGACCTTCGCCATCAACGTCCGCGGTACATTCAATACGCTCAAACAAGCCGCACGCCGCATCCGCGCAGGAGGCCGGATCATCAATTTCTCGACCAGTTCGACACCGCTGAGCCTGCCCGGCTACGGCATCTACTGTGCCTCCAAAGCTGCGGTGGAGGTCCTCGGCAGCATCCTGGCCAAGGAACTGCGCGGCCGGCAGATCACCGTGAATACCGTCGCCCCAGGGCCGGTCGGAACCGAACTCTTCTTCGATGGCAAGACTCCCGAACAGGTCGACCGCCTGGCCAAACTCTCGCCGTTTGAGCGGTTGGGAGAACCGGAAGACATCGCGCGAGTCATTGCGTTTCTGGCCGGGCCGGAGGGCGGGTGGATCAATGGACAGACGATTCGGGCGAATGGCGGGATGGTGTAACTGGGGGGCAGGCGGGTTGGGGGTGGGCTCTTGATCTTAATCTTAATCGATGGAGAGACGCCCCGACTCGCGAACTGCGGTTATAACACCCAACTCCCAACGCTAAACTCCCAACATTTAATAACGGCGCGAGTACGGAGCCCAACGAGTTACTCCGGCGCCTTGAGGATGCCGCGGCGAATCGCCTCGGCCGTGGCTGCGGCGCGATCGGGGACTTCGAGCTTCAGCAGGATATGACTCACGTGCCGCTTCACCGTGTCTTCGGAGATCTCGAAGGCGGCGGCGATCTCCTTGTTTGCCCGGCCTTGTGAGATGAGGGCGAGGATTTCCCGTTCGCGCACAGTGATCGCGGTTCGCGCGCGGATTTCGGCGAGACGCGGAGTTAGTTCAGCAGGTAGATGACGGCGGCCGGCCGCAACGTTGCGCACGGCAGCGAGTAAGTCCTCCCGTGACGCCGACTTTTGCACATAACCCAACGCCCCGGCTTCGAGCGCGGCGCGGACTTCATCGACTCTGGCGAATGTTGAGAAAATCAGCACGCGCGCTTCCGGATCGCGCTCGACGAGGAGTGAAGTGGCTTCGACTCCGCCAATGCCGGGAAGCTGCAAGTCCATGAGCACGACGGATGGCTGATGCTGTGCAAAGAGAGCCACCGCGTCTTCCCCGCGTTTCGCTTCGGCAACCACCTTCAAGTCGTCTTCCATTTCCAATGACGCAACCAGACCGCTGCGGACGACGAAATGATCGTCGACGATCATGACCTTGATAAGTTCCACGGAATTCATTGCGTTCATGCCGGTAGAGGATTCGGTTTTTCTTGCACACCCGGTTCCTCTTCCGGCCGCTGTGATACCGGTAAGCTGATTGCGACCCGCGTTCCTTCTCCGCGGCGGCTCTGCCAGGCGGCTTCGGCACGAATCTTTTCGCAACGCTCTACAATGCCCACACAACCGAAATGGCCGGCTTTGCCAGGAACGGATGCCTCCGCCTCAAAGCCGATTCCATCATCTGCAATCGTCATATTCAGGCGGTTAGCCGTCCACTGAAGTCCGAGGCGGATCCGGCTCGCTTGCGCATGTTTCAAAGCGTTGGTAACGGCTTCCTGTGCGATCATCCGCAGATGATGCACGGTACGTGGGGCAAGCGGTGGCAGCGGCATGGCGATCTCGAGTTCCAGCTTTGCCGAGCACTCCATCGGATAACGTTCCGCCAGCGATTCGAGAGCCGCTCCGATATCGCCCGTAACCGAGACGTCGCGCAGATCGGAAACCAGATTGCGGGTTTCCGCTTGAATCTGGGAGACGAGTCCACGCGAAGCGAGCAACAGGCTGCGCCCTTTCTCATCCATCTGCCGTGTGGCGACGGCGTCGAGCCGCAAAGAGAGGCCGGCCAAGCCCTGTTCCAGCGTATCGTGAAATTCCCGGGCAATGCGTTGCCGCTCCTCCAACGCAGCTTCCGATTGGATGCGGTTGCGCAATGCCGCAGTCTGGAGATGGACCTGCCGCTTCAGTGCGGAGATCCAGAGCGCGGCGAGCAGAATGACGAAGGCCAGCCCGAAAAGAAGATAGCTAAATCTTCGGGCATTCCACGGCGACGGCGCACGCACAAGTGTGACGTCCGCGGCCGACCGCAATCGCAATCCCACATTCACCGGTTTAGACCGGAAACCACCGCTTTGCGTCGACTCCACCACACAAACGCCGGTCACCTTTACCAGCGAACCAACCGGCGGCTCCCCGTGACGCTGCGGCACATAAGCGCGCGCCCCGTGGCCTTTATCCTGCAGGACAAGAACACCGCCATCATCGGTTTGGAACGCCCCGGAAACCATCGCGGAAACCGTCACGAGATCCCCGTCATGCAGCCCGTCAAAAAGCTTTGGAAAATTGACCGCGACAGGCGGCGGCGGCGGTCCGGGTTTTCTCGTTAAGACGGTCGCATTCTCCAACGAGGCACTGAATCGCCGCATCTCGGGAAAGCCCATGATCTCGACGCGATCGCCCGCCTCGACTTTCGAGGGCAAACCGAGCCGGACGCTCATCGCCGTTTCTCCATCACGCAGGAACAGTTCACCATCGCCAAAGATGGCGATGACCGTACCGGAAACACAGACGCGATTCCCGCCCTGCCCTTTGACTCGAAAGGACAAAACATCCGCCACGGAAACCAGTGGCACCGCGGAGGCCGATGGCGCCGGTTCCAGCACCGACACACCATTCCAGTCCGGCACCCAGATCGCCGGCTCGACTAACTGATGCCGATGATTGATCGCGCCGGCGGCAAGCCCTTCCACTCGCACGCGGCTATCCACGAGCGATTCCATTTTTTCCAGAGATTGAAAAACACGGACTTCGAGAAGATTTTGCCCCAAGGCAATCTGCAGCCGGCTACGGCCTTCATCCGTGGAATTCACTGCATGGACCACGCCCTCCACCGCGACCCGCTGATAGTGAAAACGTCCGGACAATAAATCACTATAACTGACATCCGCCGCCTTGGGGAGATCGCCATGCCGCGAGACATGGAAATGACCTTGTTCGATGCCGGGGAGATACAGACCAAAACCGGTAACGCCCTGTACTTCAACTTCATCCCCCGGACTCAGCTCGACCGCTTGCGCCGGGTGTACATAGGTACCCGCCGTAGAATCCTGGATAAATACCGATCCCTTTTTCCCTTCGGTGAAAATCACCGTCGCGGTCACTTCGACCGGATTTCCTTTTCGCGCTTCCTCAGCCGACAGGGAACGAACGGCGAGAACCGTAGTCGGCTCGGCTTCGACACGTCCTGCGGCCAGCAAACAGAAAACAATCCACAACCACCGCGCCAACGCCAGCAGTTGCAAAAGCCGCCATACGGCACGGCTTTTACCGAACCGCATGGTATTTTGCGATTTGCATTTGTTTGCCGGGATCCATCGCTATCGGCAAGGCACACTCCATGAGTTCCAGGGACATGATGCGGCATTTTTAAGACGGAGCGCATTCGCTGTGCAATCCCGTATTACAAACGCATTTATTATGACACTTCCCCACGGATTCGCGGCGCATAGACCAGCGCGCCGGCGACTAAGTTCCTTCCGCCATAGCCATTCCTAGGAAAACAATGCCCCGACGGGCTTCCCACCATCCGTGATCGGCACCGGGCGTCCGCCATTGAGCAAAGAACGGGACGGATCGACACCCAGGGTCGCATACACCGTGGCATGGAAATCCGGGATAGATACCGGATTCTCCAAGGGCATTTTCGCAAGTTCATCGGTCACTCCATAAACACCGCGATGCCGCAATCCACCGCCGGCGAGAACGAGGCTGAACGCGGTGCCCTGATGGCCGCGCCCGCCACCTCCGTCAAAAGCCGCGGGCCTTCCGAATTCCGTACCGACAACGATCAGCGTCTCATCCAGAATCTGCTTCGATTCCAGATCGAGGATCAGGGCGGACAGCGCGTTATCGAGTTCGCGAATGAGCACGTGTTGATTCAGTTGCCCGGCATTGTGCGTATCCCAACCCGTCCCGTTAATGAAATTGAGATTATGCGACACCTCAATAAAACGGACCCCGGCTTGCACCAAGCGCCGTGCGAGCAGGCAGCGCTGGCCAAATTCGCCGCCATAGCTTTGCCTTAGCGAAGCGGGTTCTTCGTCGAGCTTGAAATGGCGCATGAAACCAGGGCCGGCCAGGCGCAGCGCTTCCGATTGCGCCTGTTCATAGTCGGCGACGCCAGTGCCTGCGGGAGCCTGTTCAAGCAAAGGCTGGAGCAATTCCTGACGGCGCGCTGCCCGGTTCGAGTCAACCCACTCCGGGCGTGAGAATCCGGCGGGCCCGGAAGCGGTATCCACGAGATAGACATAGCCATGTTTTGCCCCAAGAAATCCGGGACCGCGGCTCACATTAGGCAGGCCGATCAGCATATAGGCAGGCACCTCGGGATTGGCCGCACCACGTTCGTGCGAGATCACGGATCCGATCGATGGATAGATGACGCTCCCGCTGATGAGCCGCCCGGTGTGAACGAGATTCGTGGCGAACGCGTGCTCATCGATCACATGATGATTCACCGTGCGCACGACGGTCAGGCGATCCGCCACTTGCGCCGTGCGGGCCAGATGCTCGGTAAACCGGACGCCGGGCACGACGGTATCGATCGCCGCGTAGTCCGAGCCCGCCTCCTTCGGCGTGGACTTGGGATTCCCGCGTTTCTTGGGATCGAAGGTATCGATCTGAGCCATTCCACCGCCCAGCCAGATGAAGATACAATGCTCCGCTTTGCCGCGAATGGGAGCGGTGGTCAGGCCATCCGCGGCATGACTCAGGCGATTCAGGCAGGGAGCCGCGGCCAAAGCGGCGGCGCTTTGCAGGAAACGGCGGCGGGACATGGAGGAAACAGTCATGGTCGTTGCGTCAATTGAAGGGTTGTAAGTGGTGGCGACTTAGCGCGTAAAAGCCCAGTCGGGCGAATTAAGCAAGGCCCAGAGCACGTCTTCGAGCCGCTCGCGCCAGTCGGCGTCGAGCCGTGTGGTCGGCAGATCTCCCCGCCGCGCATCGATCTCCTGCTGATGCCGCACGATGGTGGCTTCCGCATCGAGGTGATTTGACCACGAGACATAGTGTTCGCGAACCCGCGTACCTGATGGCGCCTCCAGCGTTGCGGGTGTGTCTATGATTCGGTTTTCATAGCCTTTCGCGAGCACGGATACATAGCGGGCGCGTTCCTCAGGCGAAGGGTTGCGCGTCAGCATGCGCAGGAAAAGGCGATCCACCAGTGACTCGACTGGCTGATTCTCCAAGGCGAGGCGAGTCACTCCGTGATCGTCGCTCAGCCGGGTCAGCCAGCCAGACATCGTGCCATTCGAGAGGATCGCCGGCTGGAGCACATTCGGTGCTGTCTCGCGAATCGTGGAGGCATCCGGCCGCGCCCCGCGCCAGCCAAAGATCTCGAGCACATCGGAGACCGCCTGGATCCGCGGCAGTGTGAGGCTGGGGCGGTCGCGCTCATTCGAAGTGGAAGTCAGCATCCACGCGCGGCTCGGCTGGCCGAGGCTGATGGAATCATTCGCCGTACGTGCTCCGTCGATATCGAGACTTACCTCCTCCGTGCGGAACGGCTTGCCCGTGGCTGAAAACAAGGAATCGACGATCTGCTCGGCTTCCAGACGCCGGCGAGCCGGCGCGATCAATAGCGGATCGGGCTCGGAAAGCGTGGGATCCGACGCGCGCTGATAGGCATGGGAATTGAGGATCAGCCGTTCGATCGCCTTCACATCATAACCCGAGCGCACAAATTCCCGGGCCAGCCATTGCAGCAATTCCGGATGCGACGCGTGTCCCTTTTCCCAATCATTCACGGGCTCGACAATGCCGCGTCCCATCAGCCGCTGCCAGATGCGATTCACCATCACCTCGGCAAAGCGCACATTAGCCGGCGCGGTAATCAGTGCCGCGAGACGGTCGCGCGGATCATCCGGATGCTCGGCGAGCGGGGTTCCAGAATTCTCAGCGAGGAATCTTTCGAAAGGCCACTTAGGTCCGACGGAGCTTCCCGGCTTGAGCGTCACTTCGATCAACGGCTTTCTCCCGCCCTGATGAATGCGGTCGAGCGGCACACTGCTCGTCACCGGCAAAGTGATCGCCTTGGTATTTAACATCGCCGCCAGCGCGAAGAGATCTTCCTGTTTCGAAACGTTCGCCGGCGAATCGTGGCAGCGCGCGCACTTCATCTCCACACCCTGAAAAGCGCTACTCACGATAATTGCTTTGGCCGCCATCGGCACATCGTTTTGTGAAGCCACACCGAAACCGGCAGGACCACCAAACCGCGGGCTGCCTTCCATTCGCAGCAGTTCAGTGACGAAAAGATCCATTGGTTTGTTATCCCGAAGCGATTCGTAGAGCCACCAGCGGAAGGGGCCGGTGTTATTCAGTGTCGGATTGAGAATATTCGGATTCTCTGCGAGGACGTCCTGCCAATAGCCCATCCAGTGATCGGCCCAGCGCGGATCTTCCAGCAACCGGTCAATGACCCGGGCGCGGCGATCAGGCGACGCGGCGGCAAGAAAATCGCGGATCTCCCTTTCGGATGGAACGACGCCGGCGGTATCGAGTGTTACCCGCCGCAGAAATGTCAGGTCATCCGCCAGCGGCGTGAAATCGAAGCGGCGCGTACGAAACTCCGGCCATGGTGCGCCTTCCGCAATCCAGCGCTTGAGCGTGGCAATCTGGGCCGGCGAAAGCGAATCGCCTTTGTCCTTGGGTGGCATCACTTCGTCGGGATCGCTGCTTTGCACGCGCAGATAGATCGGGCTCTCCTCCGGTTTGCCGGGCACGAGCGCCGGGCCATCGTCCTTGCCCCCGCGCAAAGCGCTCGCGCGGCCATCGAGATGCAGGCCGCCGCGCACTTTTCCTCCCTGATGACAGCTATAGCACTTCGCTTCCAGGATGGGCTGAACCTCGCGAAAGTAGTCGATATTCGCGGAAGCCGCCCTGGCATTCGCCGCGACGACTCCGGCAATACGGGCGCCGATAAATCGGTCGACTTCATTCAGCCCGGGATAGCCGGCGGGCAATGCGGGAACCGGCGTCTCCGGAGTGGATGCCAGCCAATCATGCGCGGCGTTGCGGCGGCCATTCCAATAGCCCGCATGTTCCGCGCGCTTCGCGGCACGGGCGGTACGGTTGAGCCCGTCCAAATATTCGCGGCGCTCCGCTGCATACGCGCCCCAATCCACGTCGGTATAGGGAATGGCGTCCGGCCCGGGTGAAAGCAACTGCCACGAAGGAGAACCTTCCGGCGACCAAGCCACGACAGTCTCGCCCAATTCCGCCCGAAAGACATTACGCCCGTCGCTGCCAACCAGTCCGCCGACGATCGTTTCGAGGATGACGGGACGCGGCTTTCCATCCGAGACAAACGAACACCACGCTTCGCGATTTCCCGGCGGAACGAAGCGAAAATCGGGACCGAGATTCAAATAGTGATCCTGAGCGGAAACGTGCCCATGCCCACTCGTATCGCGCGGCGGAAACGGTGTCTTCAGTACCTCCTTACCATCGACGTAGAGCCGGGCAGCTCCGCGTCCCCGGAGCAAAAGCCGATGCGTTCCCTTCGGCAGATCGATGAGAGCCGAAGCGCGCAGGAGATAGGGATTCGCGCGATCGGCCCGGACCCCGGTCGAAATATATTTCTGAGGGATATCGAAAAATCCAAACGCCTTTTCCTCATAGCTTTCCGTGGCGGCCAGGGGCGCCGCCGGCCACTGTGCATGCTCCGGCACGCCCTGCTCACAGATCTGCATCAGTACCTTGCCGGGCGGGAGGACACCGGCTTCCACGACTGGCGCCGCGGGAATGACGGCGTAATGCGCGCCAATCGTTTCCGGTGACAGGATGCGCCGATAGATCGCGACGTCGTCGAGCCAGCCATCGAGCGTTTCTTCCGGGGAGCGGCGGTAGCCCGTACCGATCACCAGCGCGTCGGCATCGCTGACCGGCGCGCGATCCGTGGCGCCATCCATGTCCCAGACGCCTTTCACTTCATGCCCATCGATGTACCCACGCACGCTGTCCGCCTTTCCGAAAGTGTAGGTCACGGCTGCATGATGCCAGCCTTCGTCCGGAGAAAAGCCATCGGTGCTCCACCAGCGATGCCAGCCGGAGGGCTTCCCATCCAGCGGCAGGCTGGAAAAGAGGAAGCCGACCAGCGCCTTGCCGCCGGAGCCTTTCAATCGCAGGGCATAGTTCTGATTCCGCTCGCCAAATTCCTTCGTTCGATTCCGCCCTTTCCCCACGAGATAAACCTGCTGCCCATCGCGAATAGAACGTACACGTACCCAACTCTCGATCGTGATGGAATCGCCCAGCCCGAAGCGCAGGTTTTCCGTGCCAGTATCGGGCACCACCAGCGCCGCGTCTTTGCCGGACAGTTCGGCTGCGCGATTTCCGGCGGCAAATCCCGGGTAGACCGGCGGACGCGGTCCGGCATCCTCTCGATGGCCAGATCCCTGCCATGTCCCGAGGGCATCGGCGCCATCGAAGTGCCATTGCGCCACGGGCGCGTCATTGCTTTCCGAAGGATCCGAGTCATTGCCGCCGGAATCGTTCGCCGCTTTGGCTGGAAAAAGGCAGAAGGCGGTCGTGGCAATCAGCAGGAAAAGTCCGCGAACAAGGGATGAAAGCCTCAATGACGTCCGCAAAATGCGGTCGTTTTCATCAAGGCCTGGCTTGGGGAATGGGGAAACCATGGGTTTGCGGATGGGAGGGGCATCAAGAAAACCCATGTGCCGCGGAAATTTCAGCTCCGGAGATATCCCACTTTCGTGCGGCCGCGAATACCGACGTCCCGTCGGATTCTTTTAAGCCCGGCAGTTACATCGCTTCCTATGGTTGCCATGGAACTATAATGATGATTGTAGTTCTGCAAAATCCTGAAGGTTCCTTCGCTTTATCGATACCTTGAAAGCACTATCGGAATAGGTAACCGGATTACCGAATTATTCCAAACCAACAAATTGGAGATTTGTTGCGGATAAATTTCAGACTATCCGCATACCAAGCGCCCCACTTCTATCTAACCGGCCAGCGCCCGGCGTACCGCGTCCTCGAGCTCCCAAACTTTCACGGGCTTGGTGAGATGCTCGCGAAAGCCCGCATCGAGGCTCTTCTGCACATCTTCCTTTGCCCCATGGCCACTCATGGCCACGCCTCGTATCGAGCCGTATATCCCGATTTGCCGCATTAAATCATGTCCACTCGCATCCGGCAGACTGATGTCACTCACAACAACGTCGAAATGTTCATGCGTAAGGCATTCGAGCGCGCGGGCCACGGTCGAAGCCGTACGTACGGAATAGCCCACCGCCGTAAGCAAACGTGCCAGGGTACGCGCCGCGTCCGGATGATCCTCGACGATCAGGAGCTTGACTCGCTCCGGATCCATCGCGGCAGCATGCGTTGTTTGGGGTAGCCTATCCTGATCCATAGGTTCGTCGAAGTTACATCGACGACGACGTTATACCTAGTTTGGGACAAAGATACCAACGACTTTTTAGTAGGGATAATTGCTGAGAGATGACTGCTATTCTCCCCGCATCCAGGCCGCCAGCATCTCGAGCTCACGCGGAGTGAGACGGCTCGTCTGGCCAAAAGAAGGCATGCGATCGTTCTTTTTGCCGTAAAATCGCTCGTGCGCCGGATTCTTGAGGAAATCGAGCAGCCAGGCATGCGACGCATACCCGGTGAGATCCGGACCACTCGTCGGATCATCGTTGTGGAAACGGTGGCAATCGACACAGGTCAGAGCATCATCGGCGAGCAGCTTTTTCCCTTCTTCGATCACGGTGGCATCGCGCTTGTCCGCTTCCTTTTGCGCGGGCAGGGCGGCCTCGGCGCTGAGGGCGGTGATGATCTTCTCGAGTTGTGCTTTTTCGTCGGGCTTGAAGTCCGCGACGTCGCTGGTCACGAACCGCACCATCTTGCTTTTGGCGGTGCCGGTCTTCGGATGGACGAACGCCGTGCCGCCAAAGTATTTCAGCGATTCAATCTGTTTGGGATCGAGAAATCCGCGCAGCCAATCGCGAGAGCCGAAGCCGGCGAGATCCGCGGCCGTGGGCGGTTCCGAGAGTGGATTGCCCAGGCCATCGTGGCCGTTCCACGTGTGACAACTCGCGCACTGGCTGGCAAAGATCCGCGGGCCTTGGGTGAGGGGATCGTTGCGCAGCATGGCCGCGGCGCCTTCGTTGGGAATGCCGTTGTTTTGCCGGGCCAGATGTTTGACGCGCTCCGCATCGCTCTTCGCCTGCGAAACCGCCGCCTGGTAATGGGAATCCCGCGCATCGTGAGTAAAGGCGATCCCGGTCAGGGTGGCAAAGCCGGCCAGTCCGGCGAAGAGCACGCAGAGATTGAACCGATGCCCGAGTTTCCAATTTCCAAGGACCGGCATGAGGACGAGGAGCAAAAAGATGCATCCCGGAATGATGAGCGAACCCCAGATCAGCTTCTCCCCTTCGAAGTATTTCAGGAACTGGAAGAGCGACATGAAATACCAGTCGGGCCGCGCCGCGCTATAAGGCTCCGCCGGATTCGCCGGAGCTCCAAGTTCCGCGCCTTTGAAGCAGAAGACAAGCGCCAGGACGGCGATGATCACCGCCGCGCAGGCGATGGCATCGTTCAGGAGCTGATCCGGCCAAAACATTGCGTCGGGCTTTTTCTTCGGCAGCTTCGGCGTGAGCCCGTGTTTGCGGAACAGGGCCACGTGCACCACGATCATCAGCACCATCAGGGCCGGCAGCACTCCGGCGTGCATGGCAAAGAAACGCGTTAGCGTTTGATGTCCGTAGTTGGCATTTCCCACGACGAGCCGCTGCAGCGTGCTGCCGATATAGGGAACGCCGGAGAGCAGATTCGTCGCGACTTTCGTCGACCAGTAGCCGCGCTGATCCCACGGCAGCAAATAGCCGGTCAGGGAAATGGCGAGCGTGAGTCCGAGCAGGCCGAGCCCGAACCAATAGTTGACCTCGCGCGGCGCTTTGTACGCGCCATCGATCATGACCTGCATGAGATGCAGGATGAGCAGCGGTACCATGAGCTGCGCCATATAGTGATGAATGCCGCGCAGCAGCCAGCCACCGGGCATGACATCGTTGAGATAGTAAACGCTTTCCCACGCGCTTTGGGCGCTCGGGCTGTAGTTCATCCAGAGAAAGATTCCCGTGATGAATTGCACGACGATGGCAAAACTCAGCGTGCTGCCCCAGACATAGCGCCAGCGCGCGCCGCCGGGCACGTGCTCATATAAAGCCGTACGGAGTAAACTGCGGCAGCCCGTCCGCGCATCCAGCCAATCGATGATTCGGTTCATGCCACGGGGATTTTCTCTTTCACGCCGGCCTTGAAGTCCTGGAAGCGTACCCACACTTCGGCCTCGTTGCGGATCTCCACCTGGAGCGTATCAAGCCCGCGTGCCGCCGGGCTGGGCGGGAGAATTTCGCCGGTGGCGGTAAAGGAACTGTTGTGGCAAGGACAGAAGAAGCGGCTCGTTTCCTTGCGCCACTCCACCGCGCAACCGAGATGCGGACAGGCGGCCTGAAAGGCACGCACCGTCTTTTCATCGAGCCGTTCGAGAAAGACCGCACCCACCGCGCTCTTCGCGTGCCGGGTCCAGGCATCGGTCCTTTCGACCAGCACCTGAAACAGCCGCGGACCGGCACCCACCGGAAGCGCTTCGAGTTTGGTTAGTTGAATCCATGCGCCATCGCCCGCCGCCTGGCGCACGGGATCGAAGAGCACATAGGTTCCGGCGGCCACCGGCACGAGCACGCACGCGCCGCCGAGGGCGATGCATGCCGCGGACTTGAGGAATTCGCGACGGCTTTCCGGTGGCTTCTCGCCGCCGGACGCGTCCGCGCCGCTCTTTTCAGGTTCTGGGGAGACAGACATAACTGGAACGCCGATTTACGCCTGTCCACCACTACCAGTGCAATCGTGAAACCGGTTTAGTACAGGGAAATCGCGAACGGCGATCTGCGCTTGGATTGCCGTATACGGAAAGGAACGGTTCCTGTTTTGATGCTAGTTAGCGCAGCAGAGCGCCTGTGGCGGAAAAGGGTGTATCCGCCAAGGAGATGCAAGTTTGCTAATTAACGCGCGGAGGAGGCCAACAACCTCTTCCTCATCATCGTCATCTTCATCCTCATCAAAAATGAGGTTAATCGTGGTTTCAGAACTCCAGATCTCGTGGAATTGAAGCGAACTCAGACTTCGCGCGCGACTTGGGTAGGGACGGCTGTCCCATAAGCGTTAACCTAAAAGCGTTTAAGAAAACGTCTTAGTTTTTGCAATTGGCGAGGCCGTCGGGGCCGATCTCTTTTGAACCTTTGAGCGATGTGTGCGCCTCGGGCAATGAG
>Ga0105240_10000560_pt1 | contig 68848 bp, 53 predicted proteins | sample KBSC54metaG_FD_80426 | JGI IMG/M metagenome (GOLD analysis project Ga0105240, IMG submission 80426) | Corn rhizosphere microbial communities from Kellogg Biological Station, Michigan, USA - KBS C5-4 metaG | ecosystem: Host-associated > Plants > Roots > Rhizosphere > Soil | place: Michigan, USA...
CGAGATGGTCGAGGCAACCTTCCCAGCCGGCATGCTCTCGCCGAGCCATACGCACAAGTCGGTGGAGATCATCTTCGTCCTCTCCGGGAGCTATGAGCACGAGGTGAACGGCAGGCTCTATCGCCTGACGCCGGGCATGACCGGCATCGTCCGGCCGGAAGATCACGTGCGTCATATCGTGCCCAAGTCAGGACCGCCGAAGGTGCTGATCATCTGGGCTCCGGCGAGCGAGCCGGCGTTCTTTCGAAATATACACGGCGTGGCGATCCCGCCGGTCGAGCCTTTGAAGGCTGACGGCTCGGCACCCTAGCGCGGAGCGCTGACGCACGCTCGGGGCCAACAGGCTTTGCGATTGCGCGCAGCCGCGCATTTGCGGCGATTTTCCACGGCGTTCCTTTACGCGCGCGGTCAGAACTTGACGTGCAGCGTCAGCAGGTAGGTGCGCGGGCCGATGTCGTAGAGCCCCAGTTGAGTCATGCCGGCGGTTGCATCCACGATCGGTGGGACCTTGGCGGCGAGGTTGGTCAGGGTCCCGCTCAGCTCGATGCGGTCGGTCATCTTCCAGCTGGCCACCAGATCCAGATAGTTGTAGGTGGGTACGCCGGGAATCTTCGACGCAGGTGTGAGGACGACCGACTGATCGGCCATCGCATCGATGTACCGCCAGCGCAAGCCCACGGTGACCGGCAGCTTCTCGAACGTGTAATTCAACGTCGTCAGGGCACGCCAGGTCGGCACCGGCGAGGTGGGCGACAGAGGGAGCGAGATCGTGCCGGCATAGTCGTACCAGGGAAGCCCAGGCAACTGTTGGATCTGGTGGTGATCGGTCCACGAGACGCTGCTGCTCAAATGCAAGCGCCCGGCACGCGTCCCCAGCCCCAGATCGGCCAGGTGCCAGGTCCAGTCCAGCTCCGCATCGATTCCCGAAGTCAACAACCCCCCGAGATTCATGGTGGGCTGCAGAATCCGGAAGGAGCCACCGGGAGTGCCGCCGAAGTTCCTGTCGATCAACTGGCAGGCCGGGTCGGCGGCTGAATAAGTCGGGTTGGCCCCATCCAGGTTGTAGCAGTTCTGGATCATGGCCTCGTAACCTGAGGCGCCAATCGCATCGGCAATGCGGATGTGGAAGTAGTCCAGGGAAAACTGCAGGTGCTCGAACACCGGCATGCCCGAGTTCGGCGTCAGCACGGCACCGAAGGTCACCGTGTCGGCGGTCTCCGGTTTGACCGCCGGGGATCCGGAAGTCACGATGGGGGACGAGGTGAATGCATACGTGTAGCTGGCGATCTGGGAATGCGGAATTCCCTGGGCAACGCACAATGCGGCGACCTGGGCGCCGTTGGGTCCGGTGCGCAGCGACGAGCGGAAATCGCAAGGGTCGCCGGCGAGCGGCGGATTGCCCACCTGGACGGTCGCCTGGGTCGGCGTCTGCAACAGATCGTTGATGTCCGGAGCGCGAATGGCGTGCTCGAAGCCGCCCCGAAACAGGACGCTCGCCACCGGCCGCCAATCGCTGGCGAACTTGTAGGTGTTGGCGCCGCCGCTGATGTTGTACCGGGAATGCCGGTATGCCAGGTTGACGTTCCAGCTCTGCACGAACGGCGCGTCCTTCAGCAGCGGAATCAGCACCTCCCCGGAGAGCTCGCCAACACGGATCGCGCCGCTGGTCGGATTGTAGCCGCCGCCGGCGCCGGTGGGAGGATTGCCAAGCACCAGCAGACTGTCCGGGTTGTAGGCGGAGGTCCAGCGGCGCCAGTCGGCGGTCACATCGAAGCGCACCGCGCCGGCGGGCACCTCGAGGAGCTTGCCGCCGAGACTGGCCTCGACGGTGTCCTGCTTCTCCACGGTCGTGGTGTGCGTAGCGACCGTCATGAATGCATAGCACTGCGGCGAGACGAAGCTCGTGTACCCCTGAAAGGGATTGAAGCCGCCCGTGCATAGCGCGGTGCCGCCGCCGGGCGCATTCAACAGCTGGTTGTAGCGCTGCTGGGAGATGACGCCGTTCTGTACCTCGCGGTTGCCCGAGTAGTCGCGCATGTAATAGACGTTCCAGTCGAAATCCACGCCGGGAATCCTGCCGGTGGCGCCGGCCAGCAGCTGGGCGGTATCGAAATGCTCATTCCAGCGGCTGGGCGGAAAGTTCAGGAAGCGCTTGGAAAAGCTGAACGGCTCGGTCGGCTGGGCCCGGCTGGCCAGCAGTGTGGCCAGATCGGCGGGAATGAACGGATTGGTGACGGGCACGGTCGTCAGTGCGCTCGCCGCGATCGGAAAATAAGTGTTCTGCGTCGAGACGACATCGTGGTTGATCAGCGCCTGAAAATACAAGCGGACGCGGTCGCTTAGGTCATAAGTCTCCTTCGAAAATGCGGAATAGCGGTTCTGCGGGACCGTGACGAAAGTGTACTGGCCGATCTCCAGCGTGAGCGCGCCACCGATGTTCTGGAAGCCCCCGGCGCCAGAACCGATGGAAATTCCCCGGTAGTTGGTGAACGGCGCCTTGGTGGAGAACAGCGTCCGGTTGTCGTTGAACCCCAGCGGGGTTGTGTTGAGAACCGTACCGGGTGGCGCGCCGTACTGGGCAAAATAGGCATCCACCGCCGCCTGGCTGGGCGGATCGGGAAGCAGACCCTGAGGTGCGGTCGTGGGCGCATAGGCGCCGTACGGGGTGTTGGTCGACTGCCCGCCGAACACGAAAAAGGGAATGGCGCTGCCCGGGATGGCATCGCGCTCGGTGTATTCGAGGGACAGCATCGCGTGCCCGCGGTTGCCGTCGAACGAAGAGCCTGCGTTCACGAACAAGTCGTTGCGCTTGCCGAAGCCGCCATTGGCCGCGCCATGGCTGGCGCTGATCTCGATGCCATCGACATTGCGGGTGATGATGTTGACGACGCCGGCCATGGCGTCCGAACCGTACGCCGCGGAGGCGCCGCCGGAGATGACCTGAACGTTGTCGACGATTCCGAACGGAACGTCATTGAGGTCGGCGACCCCGGTCCCATCGGTGGGCGGCAGGCGCCGGCCGTCCAGCAGTACCAATGTGCGCTGCTGCCCGAGGCCGCGTAGATTCAAGGTGGCGCGGCCGCCGCCGCCGACCGCTCCGGCATTGTAGTTCTCGCCCTGCCCGTTCAGGAACTGGGGCATTTGCTCCAGAGCACCCTCGAGGTTGACCCTGGCCGAGGATTGCAGCTCAGCCGCGGAGGAGCTGACAATCGGGTATTGCGAGACGAAGTCCGGCCGCGCGATGCGCGAGCCCGTCACAGTCACTTCTGCAACCGGCTCCGCCGGCGCCTGCTGTGGAGGCGGTGGCGACTGCTCCGCGTTGCCCACAGGACCCGCCTGCCCGGGGCGAATAGGAGGCCGGGAAACCTCTGCAGGCGGAGGCTCCGGCGGCGCGCCCGCAGGCGGTGCGGCGCTCGAGGTGTGGGGTCGCGAGCCATCCGCAGTCAGCACGATGGTACGCGCGTTCACAAACTCGTAGTGCAGGCCGGTCCCCGTCAGCAGCACGGCAAGCGCCTGCCCGGTGGTGAGATCGGCCTTCAACGCCGGGGCGCTGCGGCCTGCGACGAGGGGCGGGTCGAACAGAATGTTGGTATTGGTCTGGCTGCCCACCGCGCGCAGTGCATCCGCCAGAGGCTGCGCTGGAATATCGAAGTGGATCATCGCGAGTGCCTGTGCCGCCAACACAGACCAGACGAACGCGACGGAAACTCCGGCCCAGCCTGCACCGCGGCGAATCGCCCGCATCGCCCCCCCTCTTCGTGCGCGGTCCGCTGCGCGTGACGCGTGACTCCCTCGGTAGTGTTGGACACGCGCGGAAAGCAAAAGCCTCAATCGCTCCGGCGGCGCCTCAAGGAATGGCCGGTTCCCGGATGCTCTGCTGCGCGTGATTCTCGCCCTGGAGGTGAAACGTCCGGGCGACCGCCTGCGCAAAATCGCCCGAGCCGCCTGCGAGGAGGCTCTCCACGTGGCGGATGTGGCCTCTGCTCCGGCGGGATGCGGGCATCTCAAGGAAAGCCGCCCGGATGAGATCCTCGACATCGTCGCGGCTGCGACCGCGGCGCGCGAGCTGGTCGCCGAGGAACTGCAGGAGGCGTTCCATGGCCATACAATGACACAGCGGCTTGTGCAGTCAACTCGGAGTACGACAGCAACACGGCGCTCGCGGGGCGCCTCCTTGTCCTAACCTGGGGACTGGCGCATTCTTCGCTCCCATGTCCACACCGCTCACCGATCCTCCAGCAGCGCGCCGCCCCCGCGACACACTGCTCGTTGAGTTCGATCGCCGGTTCCGGCTGCCGCTGCTCGCCTATTTCGGACGCCGCGTTGCCAGTCCGGCGGAGGCCGAGGACCTTACCCAGGACGTTTTCGAACGGGTCATCCGAAGTCTGGAGACGAGGCCCATTCACAACCCCGAAGCCCTCGTGTTTCAGATCGCCGTCAACCTGCTGCGGGACCGCGGCCGTCGGGCGCGGCGCCACGGCATCGAGGAGGCCCTCCCGACGGAGGCAGTGGCCGATCTTGCCGACGCCCTGACTGTGGATTTGTCCCCCGAGCGCGTCGTACTAGGGGAGAAGACGCTCGCCGAGGTCCTGGCCGTCCTCAATGGCCTTGCCCCCCGGACGCGAGCCATGTTCTTCCTGTATCGCCTGGAGAATCTCAAGATCCGCGAGATTGCCGGGCTCTACGGGATCTCTGCCAGCGCCGTGGAGAAACAGATCGCCAAGGCCCTTCTGCACCTGACTCGAGGTCTGCAGAGCGCGGATCGGAGCTGAGTCATGGAACCCGTTACGGACAACGACGGCACACGTACCGGCGAGCGATGGGAGCAAGCCGTCGCCTGGTTTCTGCGCGTCCGCTCGGAAGCGGCACGCGTCGAGGATCTGCCTGAGCTGCGCCGCTGGATCGAATCCGACCCCGGCAACGCGCTCGCGTACCGGCAGGTCGCTGCTGCGTGGGATACGGTCGGGACGTACGCCTCGGCTGCGCCGATGGTCGCGCAACGCCGCGATGCTCTGCAGGACTCTCAGGCCCGAACGCACCCACATCCGCTCAGGCGCTGGGCACTGGCCGCCGCCTGCACCGCCGCGGTGTTCATCGCAGCGGCGTCCTGGTGGCTCAGGGCGCCCCACTCGACCCTGTACACGACTGACGTCGGTGAGCAACGAACTTTGCATCTGTCCGACGGCTCGGTCATTGCCTTGGATGCCCAGAGCGCGGCACGGGTACGCTACACGGAGAAGGAGCGCCTCATCACACTAGAGCGGGGGCAGGCGAGATTCAACGTCGCCAAGGACGCTTTGCGCCCGTTCCGTGTGCATGCACGGGGCCAAACGGTCGTCGCGCTCGGAACCCAGTTCGACGTTGAGCTCGTTTCCCACACAGTGCTCGTCACCCTCATAGAGGGCCACGTCGCGGTCGCATGGGTCCCTGCGGACAGTTCGCTGCAACCCGCGAATGAGCCGGCGAATTCACCCGGGAGCCCTCCTCTTGCAACCCATCAGGACAAGCCGTTGTCTGCGCTCGCCCGCGCGATCGATGCGCCTGGGGAACGCATCGTCGAGCTCACACCGGGACAGGCCCTGCACGTGCACGATGACGGCGAGGCCGACTTCCTCGCCCACGTCGACCTGACGCGTGCCACGGGCTGGCAGACCGGCAAGATGTTCTTCGACAACGAGCCCTTGGTGAGGGTCGTAGAACGCATGGATCGCTACGCGCGCCAGCAGGTCCATGTGGATCCGTCCATCGCCAATATCAATGTGAGCGGCGTATTCAGCGCCAGCGACACTGCGGCCTTCATCGAAGCGCTCACGGCGTATTTTCCCATCGAGGCCGTTCGCACCGACGATTCGATCTACCTCAGCCCCCGCCGATAGCGCTACCACCATTCATGCGGGGGTGGTGGCCGGTCGGCGGGCAGCGGATGCACTGAGGATTTTCGTTCCAGCGGCGTCGTACTGGAGGAGCGCACCAACGGGCAATGAGCCCGGCAGGCTCGAGGGGGCGGGGACAGCTCATGACCATTCCATTCAACGACCCGCTCGATCACTTCGATCACGGCACTCCCGCCGCCAGCGCAACACCCGGCGGCGGGAAGAGCCAGGCCGCCAACCCGCTGCTGCTGAAGCAGAAACGCAGCCTCGGTCGCTACACTGTCGACCCTCATCTGCATCGCCAGTTCGAGCAGCTGATCATTTGCGAGCGAGGTGCGGGCACCCTCGTGCTCGACGAAGGCCGCTACAGCTTCGAGGCGCCGGCGATCCTCGTCGTGCCTTCGCTCACTGTCCATGGCTTGTGCTTCGATGACAGCAGCGAGCGCTGGGTGGTATCGGTAGCCCGGAGCTACTTTCAGGAGATCACGATGCACGCGCCGGAAATCCTGGAAGTCCTTGCCGGCGGCCGCTGCATACGCTTCTCCGCGCACGACCGGGAGTACCTGGAGCTCCAGCACGTGCTCGAGAAGCTCGAGTGGGAGCAGAAGCGCAGCGCCCGTTGCCGCGAGATCGTCACCGAAGCCCTGTTGATCGACCTGCTCGTCGGAGTATTACGGAAGATCCAGGACGACCGGGCGCGCGACATGGCCGAGAGCGCCTCCGACGCAGAGGTGCATCGCAACTTCACGAAACTGGTCGAGGAACATCACTCCGAGAACTGGAGTCTGCAGAGATTCGCCGAGGCCCTGAGTGTGAGCGTTGCGCGTCTGCGCACCGCATGTCGCAACACGGGTGGGGAGTCTCCGATCAGGATCATCAACAGCCGCATCCTGCTCGAGGCCAAGCGCTACCTGACCCACACGGCCTTGAGCGTATCGGAGATCGCCCACCGGCTGGGTTTCGCGGACGCTTCGTACTTCTCCCGCTTCTTCAAGGCTCGCTGCGGCCACACCCCCACGCTCTACAAGGCCAGCAAGCGCGGTCTGCGGCGCATCTTCGAGCAGAACCGATCCACCGAAGCCCCGCCCGTCCGTGTGAGCTCCCGTTCGCAGTCCTGACGCCGGCGAGGCTGGCTACCGACCACCTCGATCCGCCCAGGCAGCTCCGACACGGCGGTGCCGAGGCGCTCGGCTTCCACGCGGAGAGCTCCTTCGACCAGATCATCCGCGCGCACATCGACGACGAGCTCGGTGGCGCGCTGCCCTTCCCAACACAGACCTAGGCGCGGGATCCCTACTTCGCTACCTGGGCAGAGGCAAAAACCGGCCTCTGGCCCGCGGACCCGGGCTTGTTCAGCTCCGCCGCCAGCCAATCGACTCCGAGCAGGTAGTTCCTGAGATTGATCTCCGCATCGCCGCCCTTTTCGGCGGTGATGCCGATCGGACCGTGCCAGCCGCTTTGCTGGATGACCCGCATCATGTCCAGCTCCGCATCGCCCTGTGAGGGATATAACACCGTGCCGTCCATCGCCATCCCTGTGACGTTCACCTCGACGACGTACGGCTGCATCTTCGGCCAGAGAGTCGCAAACTCCTTGGAGTCATCGTGCAACGCATCGCGCGCGTGCGTGAAGTTGTAGACCATCCCCACGTTCTTGGCACCGAGCTCCTTGAGGCGCGCAATCACGGCCAGCTGATTCTCCTCCATCCCCAGCCAGCCGTTGTGGTTGTACAGCACGACCTTGACGCCGTACGGGGTGGCGAGCTTCGCCACCGCCGCAACCTTGTCCGCCTCGTCGTTCACCTTCCGCTGCTGCTGCTCCGGGCTCGGATGAACCTCCTCGGCCGTGCGCTTCTGCCCCGATTCCTCGATCCACAGCTGCGGGTGGATGTGGTGGCGCTTGAAGGTGTCCAGGATGAGCTGGGTATGGGCGTTCTCCGAGCCGTACAGGATCCACGCCACGATCTGCACCCGATGCTTCTGCATGGCCTCGATTTCGGTATCGAAGTTGGGTACGTCGACTTCCCTCCAGTTGTAGGAGAGCTTGGTGATTCCGAGGCGGTTGAACATCTGCGCCGTCTCTTCCGGGCTGCGCGCCTTGGCATCGAAGTGATTCACGACACAGGCGACGATATTGCGGTGATCCCACAAGCTGTGGTCCGGGCGGGCGGCGGCGCTCGCCGTCAGCGCGAGAGCGCAAGCGATACTGAAACAGGCAGGTCTGAGTTTCATGGGTTGCACCTTCCGCAAAAAACGCTTCCGACTTCGGGTCGCGCGCGTTGCGGTAAGAACCTCACGCCGCTCGCCCGTACCAACAGTATGCCAGATGCCCGGCGCGCAATGAGGCCGAATAAAAATCCTAGCGCGGCGAAAAATGCTGGTGTTTGAATTCGCGTGCAGGTCGATCGGCGCCGCCGCCCTTGACCGTCACACACCGGATGCCGTGTACTTCCGGCTGCTCGCACATCGATCCCCGCGGGTCGAGCAGCGCGAGCTGACAGAACACAACCCGGAGAATCGCAATGTCGCGCCATCTCATCTCACGTGTCCCGAGCCTCGGCACCGTTGCACTGGCGGCTCTGTTGCTCACCTGCACGGCTGCGCACGCCCAGCCGGCCGCGAGCAGCTGCGATCGCGCGTGCCTGCGGCAGGCGCTCGATACCTACCTGGCAGGAGTGTTCAAGCACGACCCCGGCGCCGCGCGCTTGACTGACGATCACTACGCAACACAGAACACCGCTGCCGTTCGCAATGGAGAGGGGTTCTGGAAGGACATCACAGGCTACGGCGCGCTGCAGCGCCGCTACTTCGACCCGGTGAACGGCGCCGCTGCCTATCTGGGACTGCTGCAGCAGAACGGCAAGGACGTGATCAGCTCAGTGCGTATCAAGGTGGAACCCGAGAAGGGCAACAAGGTCTCCGAAGCGGAGTGGTTCGTTCAACCTGAGGCCGACCCGCAGCGCATGCTGGGATACCCGCCTCCGGAAGGCGCCGTGCCGGAGTCCGAGCGCAGCTCGCGCTTCTACCTGATCTCCATCGCAAACGATTACTTCCAGTCGGGAGTCGACCACGATGCCTCGTGGATCCCTACCGATCTGCGCTGCAAGGATCCGGAGCCCAACCCGATGCGCTCCGCGCTGCGCCATGCGGACATCTGTCACGATAACTTCAACATCTACAAGAACATCACCAAGGATCTGGCATTGCGGCGGTTTCCCCTGGTCGACGAAGAAGCCGGCGTGGTCCTGGGTGCCGCCATCTGGGTGCGCTATCCAGGCGTGACCCGCAAGGACAACATGGTGAACGAGTACTTCCAGGTTCGTAACGGAGCGTTTACGTACATCTGGACCTGTAACTACGAGCTGCCGAAAGGTGCCCCCGTGTCATCCGGATGGGAGAACCACCAGGGCGATATCACCCGTTGATAGGTTCGGGGGCGCAGCTACTTGGCGCGCCCCCGATAGCCCTGGGCGAGCATCGGGATGGCGATGATCTCGGCGCCAGTGCGGCCCTCTGACGGGACACTCATCAGGGCAAACAGCGTCCGCTTGTCCGGGCCGCCGAACGTCACGCTTTGCACGCCGAGCGGAGTCGGAATGCTGCCCAGGTATTTGCCATCTGGGGACACCACGCGCACTCCGCCAGTGCCGCCGCTCACGTAGATCCGTCCGTCCTGGTCGATAGTGCTGCCGTCCCCAGGGCCATCGGGCAGCGTGACCAGCTCTCGTTGACCGCTGAGCGAGCCGTCGGGTTGGACGTCAAATGCCATCAGTTTGGGACCGTTGGTCACGTAGAGAACGTGCTCGTCCGGACTGAGGACGAGGCCGTTAGTGCGCAGGTTCTCCCCGTATCGCGTGATCGTGCCGTGAGAGTCTGCGTAGTAGAGCCCACCCATTGTGAAGTACACGCCGCCTGTGCTGTCGGCCGTCAGATCGTTGAGGCCCACTCCCAGGCAGTCCAGCGGCTCGCCCTGATAACGGTCAGCCAGAAGCCTGCGCTTCGGCGCCAGTTCCGCGAGCGCGGGATTCAGCTCCCGTTGTGCGATGAACAGCACCCCGCTCCGGCTCCTCGACAGCGCCCCGCCCGTGCGGGTGTTTCGATAGACGACGCTCACCTTGCCGGCCGCGGTGAGCTCGATCACCTGGCTCTTTTCGGCCTGAGGAATGAGGATGCCCCCGTCCGCGGCGGCAATGATGCCGTCGGCAATGAAGAACGTCAGCGTATTTGCCTCGAGCCCGTGCTCAGTCCACAGAGATTTCCATTGCTGCCCGCCTGCGATCACTCCGGGAATTTCGGTCACGGTGTATTCGTGCCGCGTGGGTGGTGCTGCTACCGGCGCTCTGACTCCGGCCCCGGGCCCGCCAGTCGGCGACGGAGGACTTTTGCATTTGGCCAATACGGCAGCCTCCCTTGCATCGTCGGCGGCGCGCACGCCGTGTGCGTGACGGAGGGCCTGCGGTGCCCCCGATGAAGCTCCGCCCGACGTCACGGCCGGCAAGGGCGCCGCCGTCTGTGCCCCGGAAGTGGCGACGCCCAGCGGCATCAACAGTGCGAGCAGGATTGTCGATCTCATCGGACCTCCGATACGGACGCGCATGCCTTCTGCAGGGTCGCGTTTTGCATCATTGCGCCGCAGCTGCAGCGCTCAGGCGCACAGGCAGGCGCATGCCGGGCACTCTCACGCGAAGCTGCAGCAGATTGCGCGAAGCGAGAATGTAGAGCGTTTTCAGATCCGGAGCGCCAAAGACCAGCCCCGCCGCCACCGCGGGCAGAGGAATCGTACCGAGGTGTTTTCCCTCGGGGCTCATGATCCACAGTCCTCCGGGACCTGCGGAGTAGACATTCCCCTCTCGATCGACAGCCACCTGGTTCGGTGCGCCGGGCTCCTTGTGGCCCGACATGTCGATGAACACATGGCCATTCTGCAGCGTGTCGTCAGGCTGGACGTCGTAACGCATGATGGTGTTGCCGATGCCTGTAACGTACAAGAGCTTTTCGTCCGGTGAGAAGGCCAGGCCGTGCCCACGGTCTGCGATCGCGCGGGAAACCCTGCCCTGTTTGATCATGTACACCGACAGCGGCAGCGCATCCCTGAGGGTCGGCGCCCCGCTTACATGAACGCCGGCCCGCGAATCGCTGATGTAAATCGTGCCATCGGACTTGATGACCATCGAGTTCGTATGGTTGAAGCGGTGGCCCTCGTACCCTGTGGCCAGCACAGTGCGTGTACCGTCCTTCTCCAGGCGCACGATCTGCCGGTCGCCTTGCGCGCACAGCACGACGCGTCCCTGCGGGTCGAGCGCAAGCCCGTTGGCACCAATGTCGTAGACATACAGCGGCGCGCCGTACTGGGTTACCGTCATGCGCCCCTCGTAAGCGATGTCCGCCAGATTGCCGGTATAGCCGCTTCTCTCCAGAAATACTGACAGTTGGCGGTTTGCAGGCGCCCACTTGTAGACGACATTCGCCACGAAATCGGTGAACAGCAGGTACCCGTTGGCGCCATCGGGGACCCAGGCGGCGCCTTCAATGACTCCGAAGTAGTTCTCGCCCTTGGCCACGATCACCCGTGAGCCGGGAGAGAGGACATGGTCCAGCGACCGGTCGAGCCGCACCACGTGCGTGGCGAGTGCCTGCCCATCCGGAACGAGCGGGATTGGCGCCACCTGCTGCATGTTCGTCGGCACGCCGGCGCCGGCCGGGCTCCCTGCGGCGCACAGCAGTAATGCGACCCATGATGTGCTCCAGCGCATGCGCATCACTTCTGCACAGCCGCGCCGCTCAGGCGGCCCGGCAGCAGCATGCCGGGGACTTTGAGGCGCACCTGCAGGAGATTGCGGGAATCCATGATGTAGAGGGTTTTCAGATCCGGATCACCGAACGCAAATCCGGCTGCGAGGGCCGGCAGCGGGATTGTGCCGATATGCTTGCCGCTGGCATTCATGATCCACATCCCGCCGGGGCCACCGGAGTAGACGTTGCCCTCCCGATCGACGGCCACGCCGTTCGGCGCGCCACGCGTCTTGTGGCCGGACTCATCGCTCGACATATCCACGAATACGCGCGGGTTCGCCAGGGTGTCATCCGGCTGGACGTCATAGCGCACGATCGCCTGGCTCCCGTAGGTAGTCAGATAGAACGCTTTTTCGTCCGGAGAGAGCGCGACGCCGTGACTTTGGCCGGTGATGACGTGACTGACCGTATCCCCCTTGATCATGTATACGCCGGTCTTGGTCGCGGCATCCGGCGTGTTGGCCGCAGGGCCGGTGCGCGCATCGGTGATGTAGATCGCCCCATCGGATTTGATGGTCATCTCGTTGGGATGATAGAAGCGCTCGCCCTGGTAGCCGGTCGCCACCACGCTGCGCGTGCCGTCCTGCTCCAGGCGCACGATCTGTCGATCGCCGTGCGCACACAACACCACCCTGCCCTGGGGATCCAGCGCAATCCCGTTGGCGCCGAAATCGTAGATATAGATGGGCGCCCCGTACTGTGTCGTGATCACGTGGCCCGAGTACTCGGCCAGGTTGCCGGTGTAGCCGCTCTTGGCCAGAAACACGGACAGCTCCCGCGTGGCCGGCGCCCACTTGTAAACGACGTTGGCCGGAAAATCGCTGAACAGCAGGTAGCCTGAACTGCCCGCGGGCACCCAGGTCGCCCCCTCGAGCACGCCAAAGTAGTTCTCACCCTTGACCACGGTCACGCGCGTATTCGCAGCGGCGATGTGATCCAGGGACGGGTCGAGGCGGACGATGCGCGTCGCGAGCGCCTGGCCGTCGGCAACCAGCGGTATCGGCGATGCCTGCTGCATGTTGGTTGGCTCGACGGCGTGCGCCGTGCCGACAGCCGACAGCACCAGCAGCGTGGCGATGCTCGATAGGGATACGTGCATAACATCTCCGCAAGCAATGTTTGAGCGACCGGACCGGTGGACATTCTGCTGCGGCCACGGCGTTCTGGCGAGAGCTAGGACTTTTCTTACGGCGGGACTTTTGTGCCGCTGGGATTTTTCGCAACGACAGGACTTTTACAACACGGCGCCGCGCGCGTGTTTTCCCCTGCTTCCAACAGTGCTGAGGATTTCCCGCGCAGCGGCGTCGTACCAGATGCTGTGGGAAAAAATGCCGACCTTGCGCCTGTCGATGATTGCCGCTAGTTATTCGGCCGCCGGCGATCTTCTTGGACAGATCGCCGAGCGCCTCAATGGATTTCCGGGATTGCAGATGACCAACACACTGTCGCGCCGCTCCTTCCTGCTCCAGGCCGCTGTCGCAAGCACGGCCGGGCTGACATGCGCAGCCGCAGCGGCACCCAAGGTCCGCATACGCCATCCCCACACGCCCGCAGGAGCCGCGGGCACGTTCTGGATCGGCGGCGATCTGCAGGTGAATCGCATCGGGCTCGGCACCACGGAGTTCACCAGTACGCGCGGCGTCGTGGCGGCGGACCCGGCCGTGCTGCGGGCGTTGCTGCGGCGCGCGGTGGAGCTCGGCGTCAACCACATCGATTGCGCCGACGTCTACGGTTCAGGCCTGGTCGATGGGTTGTGCGAGCGCTTTATCTATGACGCGCTGTATCCCTATCCGCCGGATCTGATCATCGCGACCAAGGGTGGGCAGATTCGCGGTGCGCCGGGACCGAAGTTTCAGATCGTCGATGGCAGTCCGGCACATCTGCGCGCGGCTTGTGAGGCGAGCCAGAAGCGGCTGAAGCTCGAGCAGATCCCGCTGTACTACATGCACCAGCCGGATCCGAAAGTCCCCTACGAGGACTCGATCGGCGAGCTCGCGAAGCTGCAGAAGGAAGGCAAGATCCGCCACATCGGCATCAGCAACGTCAACGCGGCGCAGCTGGCGGCCGCGCGCTCCCTGGTCAAGGTGGTCGCCGTCCAGAATCGGTACAACATCCTGTCCAGGCAGGAGGACGAGATCCTGGCCACCTGCGAGCGCGAGCACATCGCCTTCGTGCCCTATTCGCCGCTCGGCGGCCGCACCGCAGCGGCACTCAACGGTGAGGACGCCCGGCTCGCGGGATTGAAGAGCCTCGCTGCGCAGAAGCATATCGACCTGGCTCAGGTCGTTCTGGCATGGCTGCTGGCTCGCTCGCCGGTGATGTTGGCCATTCCGGGTACGACCAAGATCGAGCACCTGGAGGACAACGTGGCCGCCGGCAAGGTGCGGCTGACCAAGGATGAAATGGAACGGATAGAGAAACTCGGCTAGCGATTCACGGCGCCCTGAGCGGGACTGACGTTCCGCCACGCGGCGCAGACTTTCGAGGGGGGTTCATGCGATTTCAGACTATTTGCTCGACGTCCGCTTTGTTGATATTGACGAGTGCCGGCCAGGCTCTCGCCGCAAACCCGCCCACGCCCGCGGGCCAGGACGACACCGTTGGCACCGCAAACGCGCAAGCCGGTTGTCGAGCCGCAGCGGATGGGACAGAGAGCGGCGGCAAACCCGCCGGCAAGCCATGCGCGGCGAGCGACGCGATCCGAGTCGCGCAGGTCACAGCGCCTGCGGAGCGGACCGCAACGGCTACACGGCTGGCTCAGGCTGATCCGCCCCCGGTAGCGCCGGCTGAGCCGGCCGCGCCCGGCGCCCAGGCGGTACCGCAAGGCGGTCCAGCCGCAGCGCCGGCGAGTGGCGAAGAAGGGCCCGCGGAAATTGTGATCACCGGCTCGCGCATTGCGCGCCCGGACTACGTGTCCAACCAGCCGATGGTCAGCGTGTCCTCCTCGGAACTGGCGGCCGCGGGCAAGGTGAACCTCGAGTCGGCCCTCGAGCAGACGCCGCAGTTCTCCAACGGCCAGGACGAAAACTACAACTCGAACGGTCCGAATGGCGGCCGCGCGACACTCAACCTGCGTGGCCTCGGACAGCAGCGCACACTGGTCCTGCTGGATGGGCGGCGCCTGGCGCCCACGGATGGTACCGGGGTCGCCAACCTCAACGAGGTGCCGCAGGCCATCGTCGACAGTATCCAGGTCATCTCTGGGGGCGCCTCGGCGGCCTACGGCTCGGACGCGATGGCCGGTGTCGTCAACATCATCACCAAGAACATCGATGGCGTGGAGATCGGCATCAGCCACGGTGCCGCCGATGGCGGCATCGGCAAGCACCAGGACTACTATCTGAACCTCGGCTCGGGGTTCGCTGACAACAAGGGACACGCGCTGCTGTCGATCGAGCACACCGAGCGCGAGGCCGTCGTCGGCAATCAGATCCCGTTCTTCTTCTTCGGCGGACAGGGCGCGAATCTCGCCTACGGCGCCTATTCGCCGGCCACCGCTCCGACCGGCCTGGCGCCGGATCTGCCCAGCCAGGCCGCAGTCAACGCCTACTTTGCCCCCTACGGAGCACCGGCAGGAGCGGTCAAGAACTCCAGCAATCTGGGGTTCAACGGCGACGGCACGCTGTTCACCGCCATCAACCCCTTCTACAACTACAAGGGGGTCGGTCCCGGCGGCTACTCGGGAATCATCACGGTCGGCGGGGTGTTGGAGACGGCAATCGGCCAATACGCGTACGTGACTACTCCGGAGAAGCGCGACACCGCCTTTGCCAAGGTCACGTACAATCTGACGGACGATGTGCAGCTGTACTCACAGGCGCTGGTGACCTACAACAAGGTCGACACGCAGAACAGCTATCAGCAGCTCTCCACCAGCGCCTCGCTGACCATACCGGTGACCAATCCGTTCATCCCGCCGGATCTGGCGGCGCTGCTGGCCAGCCGGCCCATCCCCACCGAGAATTTCGCCTTCAACAAGCGGCTGCTGGACTTTCCGCCCTCGCTCTTCCTGGAGAACTTCGATACCGACCAGTTCCTGGTGGGCGCCAAGGGCAAGATCCCGTTCGTCAACTTCGACTGGGACATCTACTACCAGCACGATTACTCGCTGGACGTGGAGACCGACAACGGGATCATCTCCAACTACCGCGTGCAGACACTGCTCAGCGCGAAGGACGGCGGCAACAGCATCTGCGCGGGCGGCTTCAATCCGTTCATGGGCTTCCACAGCAACGTGTCGCTGCAGTGTCAGCAGTATCTGGTCGTCACCACGCATGCAACGACGCTCGAAGGCCAGGACACCGTCGAGGCCAACCTGGGCGGCAAGATCATCGAGCTGCCTGCCGGCGAGGCACGCTTCGCCCTGACAGGCGACTGGCGCCAGTGGAAATCAACATACACGCCCGACGACCTCAACGTCCTCGGCAATCCGCCCAGCTCGACGCAAAGCGGAGCGACCACGACCAGCGGTCGGATCAGCGTGGCGGAGGAAGCCGCCGAGCTGCTGGTCCCGATCCTGAAGGACAAGCCGGCCGCGAAGTCCCTGAACGTCAACCTGGGCTTCCGGCATTCCCAGTACAACATCAGCGGCGGCGCCAACACGTACAAGTTTGCCGCCGACTGGCGGCCGGTGAAGAGCCTGCTGTTCCGCGGCGGCTATGAGCACGCCATCCGCGCTCCGAACATCAATGATCTGTTCCAGGCGGCTACGGCCGTTTCGGTCAATGTCGGCAATCCGCCGGTTGGCGGCGACCCGTGCGACTACCGCTCGACGGCGCGCAACGGAGCGGACGCCGCGAAGGTGACCGCCCTGTGCGTAGCCCAGGGCATTCCGGCATCCACGGTGGGCACATACCAATACACGGTGACGTCGGCGCCCACCGTAGCGTCGGGCTCCTTGACCGTGAAGCCCGAAATCGGCAACACCTACACGTTCGGCACGGTTTTCACTCCCAGCACCGACCGGCCGACGTTCGAGCACCTGCAGCTGTCGTTGGACTACTACCAGATCCGCATCTCCGACGCGATCGGGCCTTCCGGTTACCAATACGTGCTCAACAACTGCTACAACGTCTCGGGAGCAAACCCGAGCTATGCGGCGACCAACCCGGATTGCGCTCTGATCGATCGCAACTTCGGCGGCGTTCCGGGGTCCTCGTTCCGGATCGGGCAGCCGGTGGAGAACCTCGGCGGACTGAGGAATTCGGGGCTCGATCTGGAGCTGGATTGGCGCTGGCACCTGGCGGATTTCGGCCTCGGCTCGCGTGCGGGCGACATCACCTTCAACAGCACGGTGTCATGGATCCACGAGTACAAGATCCAGCAGGTGCCGGGCGCGGCCTGGAACGACTACACCGGCACGATCCCGATCAACCTGTCGGCCACGACGGCCGTGCCGGTGTGGCACTCGCTGACCACGTTGGGCTACCAGGTGGCCCCGATCCCGGTGACCGTGGGAATCCGCTGGCGGTATATCGATACGATGCGCGACATCTCCACGGTTCTCAACCCGGCGTCGACGATTCCTGGAGTGCGGCGCTTCAACTACTTCGACCTGGTGGCAGGGTGGAACATCACGGATCGCATCAGCCTGAGCGGGACTGTCACCAACCTCAGCGGTCAGACGCCGCCGGTCGTCTCCGGCACACCGGGCGAGACGCAGACCGCGCTGTATGACATTGCTCCACGCACCTATCTGGTCACTCTGCAGGCAAGGTTCTGATGAGCCATCGCCTTACTTCACGCCCTGGAACCCGCGGCGCAACGGCTGCAGCACTGGCCGTTGCGCTGCTCACCTGCGGGATTGCGCAGGCGCAGGAGCAGTCAGCCGGCTGCGATAGGGGGTGCCTGAGAAAAGCCCTGGATACGTACCTGCAGGGGGTATTCAAGCACGATCCGGGCGCGGCTCGACTGACGGCCGATCATTACGCAACGCAGAACACGACGGCGGTGCGTAACGGCGAGGGGTTCTGGAAGGACATCAGCGGGTATGGCGCGCTGCAGCGCCGCTACTTCGATCCTGTGAACGGCGCCGCGGCATTTCTGGGGCTGCTGAAGAAGAACGGTCAGGACGTGGTCAGCTCGGTCCGGATCAAGGTGGAGGACGGCAAGGTCTCCGAAGCAGAGTGGATCATCGAGCAGCCCGGACAGGGAAATAGCGCAGCAGCACAGCGTAATGCCGCACTGGATGCGGCTCAGCAGCAGATTCGGCATGAGGCGCAAGACATGGTGCGCTACCCGCCACCGGAGGGAAGTCTGCCTGCTTCCGAGCGGAGCTCGCGCTTCTACATGATTTCAATGGCCAACGACTATTTTCAATCGGGGGCGAACCACGACGCCTCGTGGTTGCCGACGGATCTGCGCTGCAAGGACCCGGGCCCGAACCCGATTACTTCCTCACCGCGTCATGCCGACCTGTGTCACGACAACTTTGGGATCTACAAGAACATCACCAAGGACCTGGCCCTGAGGCGCTTCCCGCTGGTGGATGAGGAAGCCGGTGTCGTGCTGGGTGCAGCGATCTGGGTACGGTATCCGGGCGTGGCGCGCAAGGACAACATGGTCAACGAGTACTTTCAGATCCGCAACGGAGCCTTCGCATACATCTGGACCTGCAACTACGAGCTCCCAAAGGGCTCACCCGTGAGCTCGGGCTGGGAGAACAAGCAGGGCGACATCACGCGTTGAGCATCTTCTCAGGCAGTGCGCTGCCGCAGGTGTTTCTCGAAGGCCAACAGATAGCGAGGCTCCCGGCAGCGCACCGGATGACCGGGTTTTGGGATACTTTTCTGCTTAAAATCAATTGATTAGCTCACAGTAGCCGGTCGCGCCCCCGCACTGATCGGATCGTACGTCGTCTTTCAGCAATATCATTGCTGGATAAAATGAACAACAGCTCCGGGGGAGATCTCGATGAACGATGTTGCCGTTCCACGCCGCGCGGGATCCGTCCAGGGACTCGTGCTGCTTCTGCCGATCAGCATGACGGTCGCCACAGTGGTGCTCTTTACGGCAAGCGTGGCGCTCATGACCGAGCGCTTCCGCGCGATCGCGCACGCGGACTACCTGGTCCAGCTCGTGATCACGATCCCGGCAATCGGGATACTTCTGTTCGCCCCTCTCGCCGGCTGGCTCACCGATGCCATCGGACGGCGCAGGATTCTGGTCGGCTCGATGCTCGCGTACGCAGTGTTCGGTTGCGCGCCCTACTTTCTCGAGAATATCTACGCCATCCTCCTCACCCGCTGCGCGTTGGGCGTGTGCGTCTCGGCCGTCGTGACGGCGAGCACTACGATGATCAGCGACTATTTCAAGGGCCGGGCCCGCGAGCGCTGGTTCGCCGCCCAGGCTGCAGTGTCGGCGATTTCCGCTGTAGTGTTGATATGGGTGGGAGGACGTCTCGGCGCCAGCCTCGGCTGGCGCGGCCCTTTCCTGGCCTACGCCTACAGCATCGTCCTCGCGATTGCGATCTGGGTACTGACGTGGGAGCCGAGCGAAGAGAGCCCTGAAGAGCTCACGGCGAACGAAGATGTCTCCTACACGGAGTTCCCGCTCGCCCGGATGCTTGGCATCTGCATCGTCACGCTCGGTGCCTCGATCACCTTCTATGCCGTATCGACTCAGAATGCCAATGCACTGGTCACGCTCGGTGTACACGATCCGGCGGAGATCGGGCGTCTTTCGGCTGTGGCCACCTTCGGCACAGTGCTCGGGACTGCGGCCTTCGGGGTGCTCGGGCGCCTGCCCACCGCCGGTTTACTGACACTCGATTTTGCCCTCCTTGGCCTCGGTTTCGTCCTCATGGCCGCATCGGGATCGGCACAGGTGTACACGATGTCGGCTGTCGTTCAGCAGTTCGGCTGTGGCCTCGTGCTACCGACCCTGTTGGTATGGGCGACCCGCGGGCTCGCGTTTCGCATCCGCGGGCGCGCCATCGGTATGTGGCAGGCCGCGTTCCAGGTGGGGCAGCTCTTGAGCGGTATCACCATCACATTCCTTGCAGCGCACTCCGCTGGGTTGCTGGCCGCCTTTTCAACGTTGGGAGTCGCCTGTCTCGGGGCTGCAGTTGTCAGCGGGCTCGCCGCGTTTACGCTCCTGCGGCGTAGCGGCCGCGCGCGCGCGAGCATCTAAAATCGGAGCATGTCTATGAACGGACTGGCTAGGATCCTATTGGCGGGTCTGTTGGTGTCCGGCGCGGCACACGCCCAGCAGTGGCAGACGTATACATACCCGAATCCGGGATTTGCCATTCAGTTTCCCGGCGTTCCCGAGGTGCAGACGACCACGTTCAGGAATGCCGTCGGCGTGACTCTGCCCCTGACACGATATGTCCTTCGACAGGAGGGCGTCCAATACACCCTGAGCGTCGTGAATTACTCGACTACCAACGCCGACGCCCTGAGCATTATCGGCGAAACGGTGAAATCGTTCAGGGCGAAGGGCAAAGTGACCTCCAACACCGGCGCCCGCGTCAACGGCAGCTCCGGACGCGAATTGACCATGACTGAAGGCGACGGCAGCCGCTCCGACATCGCGATATTCTTCTTCGACCATCATCTCTACACGGCAGTCGGTCGAGCATTACCGCCCAATCCCCTGGAGAGATCGGCTGACACGGGCCGCTTTCAACAATCGCTGCAGTTCCTTGGCGATGACAGCGGCTTCTTCGGATTGTTCAGTGGCCGAGGTAGAACGAGCTCGAATACAGCTGCCAACGCCGCCACTGGCGGTAGCGGCACCAATGAGGTCAGTGCTAGCACCGGCACGGGCACGGGCACTGGCACGGGCACGGGCACGGGCACCGGCACCGGCACCGGCACTGGCACTGGCACTGGCACTGGCGCTGGCGCTGGCGCTGGCGGCAGCCATGCCGGAGAACGCCGCCCAAAGACAACTGCAAATCAACGTGCCGACGCCGCGTGCGTCGGAAAATCCCCCGGTGACGTCGTGCAGCTGGAGACTCCCACCGGTGCGGTACCCGCGACGTGCACCTTGACTGCCCGCCCAAACACTCCGAGCCGCGACGGGCCGTGAGACCCGGTCGCGCCCCGAGGGTGGCCGTCGAGCGCGTGGCGTGGGATGAACTCCTCCAGCACCGCCTGGCGCATGAGATCCGGCGGCAGAAGTCCCTGGCTCAGGATGAAATCATGGAACTGCCGGGCATCGAACTTCGATCCCAGGGCCTTTTCCGTCTCCTGGCGCAGTGACAGCAGACGTGTGTAGCCGTAGAAATAGCTATTGGCCTGACCCGGCGTGCGGTAGGTGAAGCGCTCCACCTCCTCCTTCGCAAAGGCATGGCTCAGACAGACATCCTTCTCCAGGACCTGGTACGCCTGCGCCGGCGTCATCTTGCCGCTCTGCAGCTCAGGATCCAGGAATGCCCGTGCCGCGCGCAGCAAACGCAGCTGCAGCGTCAGCAGCTGCCCCTCGGCAGGTTCGTACGGCTCCATGATGTGCTCGGAATACAACCCCCACCCTTCCACGTTGGTTGAGTTGAACGCATACAGCGCACGCGCGAGGCTCACGCCCTCCTCGACCATCGAATCGAACTGCAGCTCGTGGCCGGGCCTTGCCTCGTGAGCGATCAACGTCCAGGAGACGGCGTCGAAAGTGAAGTCATCGTACTTGTCTTCCGCGCCGCCCGTTGCAGATGGAATATTCAATGGCAGGACGAACTCGCCACGCTGGCCGGTGTTGTGGAGAAGCGCTGGCGGGGACATGTGAGGTGCCGGTTGCGCCGCGGTCTCGGCAGGCGTGGCAAGACGAATGATCGCCGGCCTGCCCGGCAGGGACACAAGGTTCCTGGCGCGGATGATGTCCTCGATCTGATGCAGGCGCTGCGTGTAGAAAGGCAGGATATCCGCGCCGGTGATCTGCTTCTTCTTGAGCTCTGCGATCACTGCACGATAGTCGCTGGAAGGATAGCCGTTCGCGCGCGCGACGGTCGCGGCCAACCGGCCCATTTGCGTTTGATATTCCTGGAAGGCGGCATGCGCTTGCGCCGCAATCTGCTCCGGAGAAATGTCGATGCCGTACTGTTGGAACGCCAGCTCATATCGGGCGCGCGGCAGGCGGAAATCGGTGCGCGCCTTGGGCAGGATGTTCGCCCGGATCCACGCGTCGTAGTCCGTCAACTGCGTCTTGAGCCGCTGGTAGCCGGCTTGCCAGCCGGTGAGCTTGTATTTGACGAACAACGAGCGGATGCCGTCCACATAAGCCTGGTCGCGGCCGAGCTCCGTCTCGATCTCATCCCTTGCCGGGTAGAGGACACCCGGCTTCGCCATCTGCTCTTCCGCTCGTTGCTTCAGCACTGCCGTGATCGGTGGGTAAGGCGGCTGCTGGCCTGTGTATTTCAGCAGCCTTTTTGTCGCTGCGGGTCTGCGCTGGGCTGCCACCTGATCGTCCAGCAGCACCCGCAAGCCCTGGAAGATCCGCTCGCTCGCATTCGCGAACGGCACTTCGTGCCCCAGCTCGTAGTCCTGCAAGCGGAAGCGCAGATCCAATGCCTTGTGCAGGATGTCCAGATCCTCCCGCACGCGTGCATCAGTCTCCTTCTCTCCAGCCGCGGCCAGCTTCGCCGCCACTGCCTCCAGCTCGTGCCGCTGTGCCAGCTCATCGGCGAGCGAGGGATTCGAGACGCGCTCATCGAACTGGGCCAGACCCTGGTTGGAGCCCCGCTCCGGGGAGTGCTGCACATCTACATCCAGCACCATGCGCGTGAACGTGTTGCTACGCTCGACCCAGTCGCGGTCGGCGGCCTGCGCGGCCAGGCCCACCACGCACATGACAAGGAAGCTCAAGAGTCGGCTCATCTGTTCCTCGGCGTGCCGGCAGGGACGCCCGGATTTTCCGGTCAGCAGACGATGATCCGCAAGTATCGATACTGCAGCAGGAACGCAGATCGTCCGTCCAGTCCATCATGCGGGCGGGCAGACCTGGAAGCTCGATCGGCCGACACCGCCAATCAAACGCCGGCTCTTGCGGTGCTGCGTGGACGGACGGCGCGAAGCTGCACAAGGGAGCAACCGCTGTTCCGAGAATTCGCTGGTGTGACATGTGTTGTCGCAGATCGATGGCTGCGATCGTCAGCTCGTCTGCGTAGACGATATCCGCTGCAGCACGGCCTGCAACGATCGCGCAGAAGATGCACTCCGCCGTCATGGTCCGCATCGTACCCGGTGGACCGCCAGCGCCGCAGGGGATAATACCGGACGAATCAGCAACTTACCGGTCACCCCGGGGAGGTCTTGACTCTGGACCAAGGTCTGCACTTTAAGATATGCACGTACAGGCGGAGATCGACCTATGGAATCCCTGGGCATTGGTGCACTCGCCAAGCGCGGCGGCGTCGGCATCGACACGGTCCGTTACTACGAGCGCAGCGGGCTACTCAATCCCAAGACGCGACTGGCCTCCGGATATCGGCGCTATAGCGCCGCCGAGGTTGCGCGACTGCGCTTCATCCGCCGCGCTCAGGCCCTCGGCTTCACTCTGAACGAGATACGTGAGCTACTGGCGCTTTCCAGCCGTCGCGATGTCGCGAGAGTGAAACGCGCGGCGCAGCAGAAGGTCAGCGACGTCGAGCAGCGAATCGCGTCACTGCAGCGGATACGCGAGGGGCTGGTGAGTCTGATCGACGTCTGCCCAGGACACGGCCGTGCAGAGAATTGTCCCATCCTGCAGGCGCTGGGGAGCGAGGAATCGGTGTGATCGATCCTGTGTGCGGAATGAGCGTCAACCCGCAGTCGGCGCATTTCATCGAGCACGCGGGACATCGTTACGTCTTTTGCTGCGGCGGATGCCGCGAGAAGTTTCGCGCGAACCCCGATCGCTACATCAACAAAAATCCTCAAGTGGGGCCGACGCAGGAAGCCGCAGACACGATGACCGAGGCGCCCCGCGGCACGACCTACACCTGCCCCATGCACCCGCAGATTCGGCGCGACGCACCGGGCAGCTGTCCGATCTGCGGCATGGCACTGGAGCCACTGCACCCAACCGCCGAGGCCGTCGACAATCCTGAGCTGCGCGACATGACACGGCGATTCTGGGTCGGCGCAGCCCTGGCAGCTCCGCTCTTCGTGTGGGAAATGACCGCACACGTGCCCGGGCTGGGCTGGCATCACCTCGTCTCGCCCTACATCGCGCTAGGGGTGCAATTCGCTCTGGGCACTCCGGTGGTGCTGTGGGCCGGGCGGCCGTTTTTCGAGCGTGCAGCGGCGTCCGTTCGCAACCGTTTGCTCAACATGTTCACGCTCATTGCACTCGGCACGGGCGCGGCCTATCTCTACAGCCTCGTAGCCACTCTCTTCCCAGGCGCATTTCCGCCGTCACTGCGAGGCCCGGATGGAACAGTCCCTGTCTATTACGAGGCCGCGGCCGTCATCACCGTACTCGTGCTGCTGGGTCAGGTGCTGGAGCTGCGCGCCCGAGAGCACACGAGTGGTGCGATCCGCGCACTTCTGACTCTTGCACCGAAGACGGCGCGCCGTATCAGCACGAATGGCAGCGACCAGGAGGTGCCCTTAGACGATGTTCGGCCTGGCGATCGACTGCGGATCCGGCCGGGCGACGCCGTACCGGTCGACGGTACTGTGCTCGAAGGCAACAGTGCAATCGATGAATCGATGATGACCGGGGAGTCGATGCCTGTAAAGAAAGCGCCGCGAGATAAAGTCATTGGGGGAACACTGAACGGCACCGGCTCCCTGGTAATGCTGGCCGAGCGCGTGGGCGCCGAAACCGTCCTCGCACGCATTGTGCACATGGTCGCAGACGCGCAGCGCAGCCGCGCGCCGATCCAGCGTCTGGCCGATATCGTCTCCGCCTGGTTCGTCCCCGCGGTCATTCTCGTCGCTGTCGTCGCCTTCGTTACGTGGCTGCTGTGGGGCCCTGCCCCCGCGCTTTCTTATGCGCTCATCGCTGCGGTGTCTGTACTCATCATCGCCTGTCCTTGCGCGCTGGGCCTGGCCACGCCCATGTCGATCATGGTCGGCATTGGCAAAGGCGCCATGGACGGCATCCTCATCAGGAACGCCGAGGCACTCGAACGCCTCGAGAAGGTCGACACGCTGGTGGTGGATAAAACCGGCACTCTGACCGAGGGCAAGCCACGAGTCGTCGCTGTCGCACCGGTCAAGGGGTTTGACGAGGCCGCACTCCTCGGTCTGGCCGCAAGTGTGGAGCGATCCAGCGAGCATCCCCTCGCCGCTGCGATCGAGACTGCCGCACGCGATCGCGGTCTGCAGATTCAGGAAGCACGCGGATTCAGCTCGGTGACGGGCAAAGGGGTGAGTGGCGTGGTTGCCGGTCACCGGGTGGCTGTTGGCAATGCGAAGCTCGTTGACACTTCATCGCCTGAGGCTCAGGAGCTGGAGGGTCCGGCGGATAGACTTCGGGACCAGGGCTCGACGGTGGTGTATGTGGCCGTGGACGGCCGGGCCGTGGGAATTGTCGCCGTCGCCGACCCCGTCAAGGCTTCCACGCCAGCGGCGCTGCAAGCCCTCCGGGCAGACCACGTGCGTATCGTGATGCTGACCGGAGACAACCGCGCGACCGCCGCAGCGGTGGCGGCGAGACTTGGAATCACCGAAGTCGAGGCAGAGGTGCTTCCGGAACAGAAAAATGCCGTCGTGCGCCGTCTGCGAAGCGAGGGTCACATCGTCGCCATGGCCGGTGATGGCGTGAACGATGCTCCCGCGCTCGCGGAAGCGGACGTGGGTATAGCGATGGGGACGGGCACCGATGTGGCGATGGAAAGCGCGAGCATAACCCTCGTAAAGGGTGATCTGGCGGGCATTGCGCGCGCTCGGCACCTGAGCCGGAGCACCTTGCGCAATATCCGCCAGAACCTCGTGCTGGCCTTTGTCTACAACGTTCTCGGCATTCCGCTGGCGGCCGGCGTCCTCTACCCCGCATTCGGCCTGCTGCTCAGTCCAATCGTCGCAGCCGCAGCGATGAGTCTCAGCTCCGTCTCGGTCATCGGCAACGCGCTGCGCCTGCGTCTGGCGCGCGTGTAACAGCCACCAACATCCCGGCGTCTGAAGCCGCGGCCCAGCGGCGCAGTTGACCGCCGGTGCCCGATTCAGGGCGCTACTTTCCCTCGGCCAGCTTTTTCATGTTCTCCAGGGCCGCCGTGAAATTCTTGGTGCGCTGCTCGCGGTCCTTGGTCTTGGCTTCATCATTGGGGAGCGGCGCCTGATCCCACACCAGGCTGTAGTTGATTCTCGACTTGTGCTTGCCCTGCGGCACGACTTCGAGAGTGCCGTGATAGAGAATCGTCGTGTTGGGCTGAGTGTAGGTGTAGGAGTGCTCGGTCTTTGCCACCATCACCTCCTCGATCTTGGTGCCGGCGCGCGGCACCGTCAGGCTGCGCACGGTGCCCAGGTCGCCCGACCCGGAAGTGATCTCGCAAGGCAGCTTCAGCCAATCCTTGATGTCGCAGAACCCGCCGACCTTCTTCCAGACCTCATCGGCGGACTTGTCCACGTCGATGTGCAGATGGACGTTCGTATACTCTGCGGCGAGTGCCGCTCCCGTGTGGAGCGCAAAGGCCAGCGCGCCCAACGCCAGCACCGGATGCAGCAGGCGGATATTCATTGACCGGTCTCCCCGTGTTCGTTGTTGGCTGCGCCGGATCGACGCGCAGGCAAGGATTTTAGACGGTCGCGGGGCTGAGCGATAGAGCCGCTGGAGCGTCCGCCAAAAGCGCGGCGTACTTGCGCTCGCTCTGTTGCCCCGCAGGGATGAAAATCAGCAGCTGCAGGTGCGGCGCGCCCTCCACTACATAGGAGGTGTGCTCGAAGGTGAGATCGCCAACTCGAGTCATGTGCGTGAAACAGCCTTCCGAGCAACCCAACACGGCCGGCTCGTGCCACAGCCGCTGGAATATCGGGCAGGCCTCGCTCAACTCCCGAATCAGCGCAGCGAAGGCGGGATCGCCGGCGATGCGGCTGTAGTCGAGCCGCGCCTTGGCGATCACGCGCCGCGCGGCGGCCTCGAAGTCGGCTGGGTCGCGGCGGAATTCCGGCTCCGTCATCAATATGCGCAACAGATTACGATCCCGCGGCACGCGCTCGGCTGGATCGGCGATGCAGCGTACCCAGGCGTCACTCCAGCCCACGATGTCCCAGCGTGTACTGATCAGCAGTGCGGGGTAATTCAGGCCCGCGAGCATGCGTCGAACCGCCGGGCTGACCTCCTCCGTCGGCGGAGGGATCAGCGGCGGCGGCCGCAGCTGTACCAGATTGAACAGATAGTCCCGCTCCGGCGCGGACAGGCGCAGCACCTCGCTCAGGCGCTCCAGTATTCCAACGGAAGGGTGCACATCCCGGCCCTGCTCGAGCCAGGTGAAATACGTAGCGCTCACTCCTGCGAGCGCCGCGACGTCCTCGCGCCGTAGTCCGCCCGCGCGGCGTCGAGAGGGCTGCGCGAGACCGACCGTAGCCGGTGTGATGCGCGCGCGACAACTTTTAAGAAAATGTCGCAGTTGCTCACGATGATTTGCAGTGCTCACTGTCTCATTCCCCAATAAACGTGACCGTGACGGATGCCGACTCTGAATCACAGGTAGGCGAATTACTAGAAAAATTCTTCACCCTGCCGCTGCACGGTCAGCCCGTACACAATCCGCAGCTTCGGCTGCCGCGTTCGCGCTAGCGCGCCTGCGTTTCAGCGATGCGTCGCTGCAACAAGACGGCATCACCGCTGTCAAAGTTGCTCGCTGAGCGCGTCCCAGTTCGCCACTTTCTGTCAACGATGAGGGGAAGATCCGCATGACCGCTTTGGTTGAACAATCCGTGACCCGAATCCTACGCGCGCGCGCGACGGCCGCCGTGACTTGCATGTGCCTGGCCGCACCCGCCCTGGCACAAACCGCACCTGCCAGTCCGCCGGCGGCCAATGACCCGGATCAGTTGCAGGAAGTGGTGGTGACCGCCCAGTTCCGTTCGCAGCGGCTCCAGGACACGCCTATTGCCATCACTGCGGTCAACGCATCGATGATGGAACAGCGCGGCCAGACGAGCCTGCACGACCTGGCGGACCAGGCGCCCAACGTGACACTGCTGGAGACCGGCGGTGCATTCGGTCCGGGCATGACGGCCTCGATTCGCGGCATCGGCCAGTACGATTTCGATCCGGCGTTCTCCCCTGGCGTCGGTATCTACATCGACGATGTGTACTACACCAATCTGACGGGCTCGAATTTCGATCTGCTGGACCTCGATCGCGTCGAGATCCTGCGCGGTCCGCAAGGCACCCTGGCCGGAGCGAACTCCGAGGGCGGCGCCATCAAGCTCTATACGGTCAAGCCGGAAGGAGACAACACCGGCACGGTTCGCGCCAGCTACGGATCGCGCAGCCTCATCGACCTGCAGGCGATGGGCGATGTCGCACTGGTCCCGGGTTCGCTGTTCATGCGAGTCTCCGCCGTCTCGCATCAGCAGGACGGCTACGTCACGCGGGTGGACTACGGCTGCCAGAATCCGACCTCCGGCATTGCCGCCGTGGGCGCGACTCAAGGGGACTGCACGTCCGGCCGCGAAGGCGGCAAGAACTACATGGGCGGGCGCGTGGCCTTGCGCTGGGTGGCCGGCGACAATTTCGAGGCCAACCTGACTGGAGATGTGACGGTCGACAAGTCAGAGACCGCGGCCATCACGCTTCTCGCGGTGAATCCGAACGCCCCGGGAGCGTTCGCCGCCAACATCAACTCCGGCTATGCGCCAGGCAACCCCGCCGGCGTCGCCTACGACTCCCGCTTTGTGCCCAATGACCCTTTCATCAGCTACGCAGATTTCTGCGGTGCGGGCCTCGCGGGAAACAGGTACTGCTGGTCCTCCGACACCTACACCCGCTCATGGGGGACGAACCTCACCATGGACTGGAAGCTGTCCGATGCGCTGTCGTTGAAGTCCATCACCGGTTTCCGCGAGCTGGACAGTCAATGGACGGAGGACAACGATGTCTCGCCGCTCTCCGGCTCACTCGGCGCCGAGCGCCTGCGCAATCACACCCTCAGCGAGGAGTTGCGCCTCAACGGCAAGGTGGGCTCGCTCCTCGACTACACCATCGGCGGATTTTTCCTGGATCAAGTGACAACCTATGCCACTCACCAGGTCCTCGACTACGTCATTCCGGGCCTGAACTTCGAGTTCCTGGGCGACGATCCGGTGTGGGAGCAGGACTACGCGGCCTTTGCCAACGCCACCTGGCACATTACCGATGCACTGAACCTCAATGCGGGCGTTCGCTACACCCACCAGGACAAGAACTACACCTATGTCCGCGACAACCCGCCGACCGTCGGCGGCGGCGACAGCGCCTTCTTCGCACCGGGATTCTCCGGCACGGTGGGACCGTACTCGGGCTCCAAGGTGGACTATCGAGCCAATCTCGACTACCGCTGGAGCGAGCAGCTCATGACCTACGCCAGCGTATCGACGGGCTTCAAGGGCGGCGGCTCGAACCCGCGCCCGTTCATCAGCTCGCAGGTGCAGCCCTTCAATCCCGAGACGCTCACCGCCTTCGAGATCGGCGCCAAGTCCGACTGGTTCGACCGCACGCTGCGCGTCAACCTCTCCACGTTCTACAACAAATACAAGAACATCCAGGTCGTGTTGCTCAGCTGTCCGCAGTTCTCGGGTGGTAATGCGGCGGAGCCCTGCGCGGCGCCGGTCAACGGTGGCGACGCCAAGATCTATGGTGTGGAGCTCGAGAGCGAGTACCACCTGAAGGGTCTGTCGCTGGAAGCGACCGTGAGCAAGCAGCACTTCGAATACACGGACATCAATGCGGCGTCCGGCATTCCGTTGGGAGCGCCGGGACAGGCATTTCAGCCGATGAAGTGGAGCTTCGCGGCGCAATACGAGTTGCCGTTACCCACGGGAGCGTCGCTCACGCCACGCCTGGACTTCGTCTACAACAGCGGATTCTTCACCAACGCCAACGCGGATCCGCAGAGCTACAACCCGGGATATCACGAGCTGAACGGCCGCATCACCTATAAGCCGGAAGGCGGCAAGTGGGAGGCGTCGCTGCTTGGCAAGAACCTGGGCAACAAGCTCTGGTACACCTCCGTGTTCGACCTGTACGCCAGCTCCGGCGCGTTGTACGGGATGCCGAGTGAGCCACGGACGGTCGAGGTGCAGTTCAAGCGAAACTTCTGATTGCAATATGAAGGCGGCTGGCTTGGGTGAGAAGATCGCCCCTGCCAGCCGCCGCGCGCACTAGAACGTCGATCGAGTGGCACCGCCATCGACCACGATGCTCTGACCGGTGATATATCCCGCGAACTGACTGCAGAGCCAGGCTACCAGCGCACCCACGTCCTGAGGATCACCGAAGCGGCGCGCGGCGATCTGATAGGCCTCTGCGAAGCGCGCCACCTCATCCTCATATGTCGTGCCGGCGGCCACGGCGCGCTGCCCGAACTGCTCTGCGACAAAGGCAGTGTGGAACATGCCGGGCAGCACGTTGTTGATCGTCACGCCGTGCCGGGCGACTCGCAGGGCGACGGCACCGGCATAGTTGATGAGCGCCGCGCGCGGCGCTCCGGAGAGGATGCGCAGTTCCAGAGGATACTTCGCCGCGATGGTGGCGATATTCACGATACGGCCCCAGCGCCGCTCGATCATGCCATCGAGCACGGCCTTGATGAAATGCACCGGTCCGAGAAGACCGGTGTCGAGACCGGCCTGCCACTGTGCATCATCGATCGCACGATAGTCCTCGGTCATCGCGGGGGGCGAGCAAGTGGACACGAGGATATCCGGCGCCGGGCACGCCGCCAGAATGCGTGCGCGCCCCGCGACTTCGGAGTGATCCGCGCATACGGGAAGTACGTTCACGCCCGTGGCAGCCGCGATCTCCTGCGCTGTAGCAATCAAGCGCGGTTCGTTCCGCGCCGAGATCACGAGATCCACGCCTTCACGCGCCAACGCGAAAGCCGCCGCTTTCCCCATACCTGCGCTGCCGCCGTTGACGAGCGCCTTACGGCCGCGAATGCCCAGATCCATCGCCCCCTCCGCTTGCGACAGCCCTAGTCAATCCCGTCTGGTGAGCCCCTCACCTGTGAAACGGTGGCGGTATGCTCAGGCCGAGCTGCACGCGCGAGCGCAGAACGGGACTGAACGCCTGTGATTGAAAGTGAACACGATACATCTGCACGTCGCGAAAATAGCGTTGCAACCGCTCACCCCGCCGGACCACCGATGCCCCAATGCTGTGAAAGAGCATCTCGACCGCTTCGCAGGCCGCGCGACAGCCTTCGCGCGAGATGCCCCAGACCTGCAGGGAGTCCTCGGCGCGGACCGGAGACCCGCCCCGTGCCCACCGCCGACACTGATCGGCATAGAGGCGAGTCGCAGCGAGCGCGAGCGCCTCTGCAGCATCGGCACGGCACAGCGCCTCGCCGTACAGCCGCTGAAACTCCGGCTCCTCCATCCGCATGCGCGTTGGATCGGCAAAGCTCGGTTTGGTGCGCAGTTGTCGCTCGTACTCGCCACACGCTGCGCGCGCCGTACCCGCAAGGATTGCGGCAAACTCACAACTGAACCAACCGTAGATCAGGCCGAGGAACAGCCCCTCCCCGTGCAGTCGCGTCCCGGGAGTGCCGTCCGGCAGATTCTCGGTGGACAGACGAACGATCGGCGAAGCGGCAAAGTGATGGTCGGGGATGAACACATCGGTGAGGCGTACACTGTTCGACCCGCTGCCCTGCATGCCCATCACGGCGTCGCCGCCCCAATCGCTCTGCACGGACAGCTTGTCCTTCGCCACGACGAATACGACCGCGCGCAGCTCACCGGCCTCATCCGGAATGACGGCGCCGCCGAGGAAGTGATTGCAGACGGGAATGCCCGAGGCAAACGGCCAGAGTCCGGTGACGCGGTAGCCCCCCTCCTGGCGCTCGAACTTCGGCGCTCCCGCAGGTCCGGCCGCGTACGCGGCGCGAAAATCTCCGTCCGCGCCGAACAGCTCGCGTTGTGCGCTCTCGCTGAAGCACGAAGCAAGGATCAACGCATGGGACGAGGCCAGGGTATAGCACCAGCCCGCCGCCGGATGGCCCTGCGACAGCGTCATGATGACGCGAACGTAGGTCTCACAGTCGGTTCCGAGGCCACCGAACATCTTCGGTTGCAGGATCCGGTAGAAGCCGCCACGCAGCAGCCGGGTATGAATGGCATCGGAATAACAGCCGCGTGCGTCGGTCTCCTCCTGTACCCCGCGTAGCTCGGCAGCGATGGCTGCCGCCTCCTCTATGAGCCATTCCTTCGAAGGATGCTGTTCCACGGTATGCCCTGCGACGCAAAGTATGACCGTATCACAAAGCCGGACGGCCATGCCGGACAGCGGCCGCGGCAACCGCGCGGCAAACGGACGCAAGTGCGTGCATCAGGCGAGTACTATCCTCGTACGGCCGAGTACACCTGCAGAGGAGCCTATGCCGAACATCCCCGAGGACATCTTTACCGAGCCGGACGCCTCACCGGACACGCTCGCCAATCTGGGCCCGCTGCGCCGCCTGGCCGGGGAATGGCAGTCCGACCAGGGCGTGGATATCAACCCGAAAGCCGACGGACCGGAGCGGCGGGTGTTCCGCGAGCACATTCGAATGGAGCCGATCGATTCGCAAGCCAACGGTCCCCAGGTGACACCCGGTTCGGCATTTGCTCGTCGACTTTCCTGGAAGAAGCCTTTCGCACCGACTACTATCGCATCGACATTACCTTCAACGACGACGGCAGCTGGTCGTACGTGACGCGCACGGACCTCGCGCTCCGCGGCGCCCTGCCACCCTTCGATCACCGTGATACGAATACGCTGCGGCGGATCGCGGCGCCCGCCCCGAACCCACTCGCCGGTTTGCTGAAAGGCGGCAGAACGGGCTAGAAGGTGACGGTCACCTTGAGCACGCCGGAGATCGGCTCGAGCGGGTGGACCTGGAACCCCTCCACCCCGTCGGCGGGCTCACCCCGCAGGCGCGAGGTGTAGTAGAAGGCCGAAGAGTTGGCTTTGGTGTTGAGCACGTTGTAGATGCTCAACTGCAGCTTCAGATGCTGCGTGAGCTTGTAGCCGGCATCGAGATTGAACTCGCTGTAGCCCCGGTCCTCCGGAAACTCATCGCCGTCGCTGATCGGATAAGCCCCGAGCTTGCGCCACTGCAGGCCGCCGAACCACGGCCCGAGATTGTCGATCAACACACCGAACGAGCCGATGAAGCTCGGGGCGTTGGCAATGAAGGGACCGTCCAGCTCGTAAGCGGCCAGCTCGCCACGATAGCGGGCCCTGGAGAACGCCAGATCGGTGTTCAGCTCGATCCAGCGCAGCGGACGATATTGGGCAGACAGCTCGATGCCCTCGCGGCGGCTGGGGGCGCTCGCGCCATCCTGGCCTGCGTCCGCATCGTAGGTGAGCTCCGAATTGAACTGCTGGCGAAACAGCGCGAGCTCCATCGAGAGCTGCGGCACGATGTTGCTGCGAATACCCAACTCAACACCGCTCGTCGGCGCCAGCAACGGCGTGCTGCCTGCAGTGCCCGGGATCCCCTCGATCGGCACGGTGCCAAACACGCCGCGGACGTCATCGGAATGAAAGCCACGGCCGGCGCTCAGATACACCTCCGTCAGCGCGAACGGCCCGACCACCAGGGTGCCCTTGGGCTGAAGGAGAGTCTCGTGGGTGGCCCCCTGGAATCCCGTGGTGAGGCTCGAATCGCCGGCGCGGTAGTATTCCTCACGCAGCCCGAGGATCGTCCGAAACCAGGACGTCCATCTCACCGTGTCCTCGAGGTACGGACCGAGATCCAGCAGATGAACGTTATCCGCGTTGCAGATGCCGCCCGCCATCGGCACCTGCAGCGTCGGACCATCGGCCTGCACGATCGAGCAGTAGTCCAGCGGCACACGCAGCAGCGTGTGCTTGCGATCCACGTACTCGCTGTCGTAACGCAGCTGTGCTCCGGCAACCAGATCGTTGGTGATGGAGCCAAACGCCTGAGTGAGCGCGAAGCCCACCTGCCCTCCGCCGACGGAGCGAGCCTCGTTCTGTGACTCCTGGTCGCCGTTGATGGGATCGTCCAGGTAGTGCGTGAAGTCATTCCACAGAGTCATCGTGCTGCGGATGAAGTACGCGCTGGAGCTGAGGCTCCACCGATCCCCGGTCGTGCCGTAGTGAAGAGACAGGCTGTAGCGCTGCGAGAGACTACCGTCACTCGGGTCCAGCGTGCCGTCGCGCCCGATCAATCCCTCCTGGATCGCCCGCAACGGCTGATCGGTCGTCATGTTGCCCTCTCCGTGGAAGAACATGACTGTCGCGCTGTATCCGTCCCTGTCGGTGCCATGGCTGTAGCGGACGGTGCCCGCGACCTTGCGGAAGTCATCCGGGTGGCTGAACGGCCCATCGACATGGCCGTAGTAGAGCCCGGCGGCCACCCGATCCTCATCGCCCATGGGAGCCGTGCCGCCGGCGAAGACGTTGTAGACACCCAGAGTGCCGCCGGCGAGCGCGACCTGGTCGGCAATCTCATTCGCCAGGCGGATGTGGGTCGAGGCGACCGACCCGAAGTCGCCCACCTCGGCGTGATAGGGACCCTTGGTGTAATCGAGCCCGCTCATGAGCTCCGGCATCAGGAAATTGAGGTCGGAGTAGCCCTGGCCGTGGGCATTGGTCGGCCGATTGATCGGCATGTCGTCCACGAAATTGGCGATATCCGTGCCGTGATCGAGGTTGAACCCGCGGGCGAGGTACTGATTCGCCTTGCCTTCACCGGAGTGCACGGTGACGACCAGTCCGGGCACGGTCTCCAGCAGCTGTCCCACCCGATAGGCGGGCCGAAGGTCCAACTCTTCCTGGGTCACTGAGCCTTGGCTGGCCGTGTCCGTCGTGCCCAGCAGGTTCAGGCGGGAGGCGGTTATCGTGACCTCCGACAGGTTGCTGGAGGCCTCGGCAGCGTCATCGGCATGGGCCAAGGTTGCGGCGATGGCGAGCGTCGCACCCAGGCGCAGCGCCGCCCCGAGACGTGAGCCTCTCCCCCGAACTCGTGGCTGTGGCATCGCTGAGACTGATCCCCGGCAAAAGCGGGCGATCATAGGGAAGCCGCCGGGAGAACCCAAAACCTTACGGTAAACGGCACGTTACCCGGGATCGTTAACGCTCGATAACGGCCAAAGAGCCGGTGAGGTACTACCGGCGAGGACCTCACCCCGCGCGCGCGTCGCCGCCCCCTGTGACCGGGTAAGTAGCTACAGAGCGATTCGACGGCCCGTCGTTAAGCGTCGTCGCCGCTGCGATGACGACCAGCATGGCTCCGGAGCGAAGATGGCGCCGTTGCGGTTGCGTCCGTAGTATTGCTTTACTGGGGCGCGCGACCTAATCGTATGACCGACAGACGCATCCGCCATATCGCCATCGTTGGAGGGGGCACAGCCGGCTGGATGGCTGCGGCGGGCCTGGCGAAATCCCTCGAGGGATTGGGCATCCAGATCCGGCTGATCGAGGCCCCGCATATCGGGTCGATCGGCGTCGGCGAGGCGACGATTCCCCCGATCCTGGACTTCATCCGCCAGCTCGGCATTGCCGAGGACGACCTGGTTCGGAGGGTGAAGGCGACCTACAAGCTCGGCATCGGCTATCGCGACTGGACCCGTCCGGGGCACTCCTATTTCCATCCCTTCGGCCCGACCGGCCCGGGAATCGGGAACATCCCCTTCCAGGCCTACTGGTTGAAGATGTTCCTTGCCGGAGAGGCGGCACCCCTGGAGGACTATTCGATCCAGGCCGCAGCGGCCACCGAGGGGCGCTTCACTCGCCCGGTCCACGCGCCGAACACCCCACTCAACAAGATGACCTATGCGTTGCATTTCGATGCCTCCAGCTTCGCGCACTACCTGCGGGGCTTTGCCGAGGCCCGTGGCGTTCGGCGGATAGAGGGTGAAGTGCGCAGTGTTGCGATGCACCCGCAGAACGGATTCGTCGAGTCAGTCGCACTCGACAGTGGGGAATCGATCGCCGCCGATCTGTTCCTGGATTGCAGCGGCGCACGCGGCCTGCTCATCGAGGAAGCGCTCGCGACCGGCTACGACGACTGGAGCCGTTGGCTGCCTTGCGATCGGGCGATCGTGGTACACAGTCAGCCCAGCGCCGCACCTGCCCCCTACACTCTGGTCACCGCTCGCGATGCCGGCTGGCAATGGCGCATTCCGCTGCAACATCGCACCGGCAACGGGTATGTCTACAGCAGCGCCTTCATCGACAACTCTGCCGCCGAGGCGACGTTGCTGGCGAATCTCGAGGGCCCGCGGATCGGGACTCCCATGTCGCTTCGCTTCACACCGGGACGGCGCCGCAAGACCTGGAGTCGCAATGTCGTCGCACTGGGGTTGGCGGCCGGGTTCCTGGAGCCGTTGGAGGCCACCGGCATCTACCTGATCCAGCGCGGCATCGCCATGTTGCTCCGGTTCTTTCCCGATCGCGACTTTGCGACGGCCGACATCGAGCGCTACAACCGACTGCTCGAGCTGGAATTCGACCGGGTGCGTGACTTTCTGCTGATGCACTACACGCAGACCCACAGAAACGGAGCATTCTGGGAGCACTGCCGATCGATCCCGCTGACTGACACTCTGCTGGAGAAGATCGAGCTGTTTCGCAGTCACGGCCGGATCCTGCGCGAGGACACCGAGCTGTTCCCCATCATGAGCTGGCTGGCGGTGATGGTCGGCCAGAACATCATCCCGCAGCGCTACGATCCCCTGGTGGACGGCCTGGATACCCGCAGGATCCAACTCAGGCTGGACGAGCTTCGCAAGGACATCCGGCGGTGTGTGGCAGCGATGCCCTCGCATTGGGACTACCTCCAGAACGGCCGCGGCGACGGTCAGCCGGCAACAACCTCCAGGTAGCGAATCAGGGCGACTTCATGCTGGGAAAGCCGGCTGCGCTCATTTGCCGCCGCCGACGTCCTCTTCCAGAGGGCCAGCTTTCCGCATCGAGGAATCCCGCCAGGATCGCCGGATGGATGTAACAGGTGCGGCAGATCGCGGAAGCGGAACCGGATCCGGGCCCCCGTGATCTTGACGTGCCGGTCCTTCAAGGTCGTCAGTCCGAAGGAGTTGTTGGTGCGCGCATATTCCTCGTTGCCGATCCGCCCAGTCCGGCCACCCTTGAGCTGGAACGCGGCAGGAGCCGGGGAACGAATCTCCCGTCCCTGAATTGACTTGGGACTCGTTCTCTATGCCGGTCCTTTCATGGGAGACTTCGGTATGGCACCGACGCGGGCCAGCGCGCAGGGACATCTGCGGCGGCTGCTCGCGAGCGGCGCCGCCGTCGCTCTGCTCTCGCCCGCACTCTGTTTTGCCGCATCGGGAGCCAACCAGGGTGCCTCGGAAGCCCTGTTCCTCGCACAGCTGCTCCTGCTGATCGCCGCCGGGCGGCTGCTGGGGGAGTTGATGCAGCGCCTGGGACAGCCGGCCATCATGGGCCAGCTCATCGCCGGAATCCTGTTGGGGCCCTCGGTCTTCGGCGCATTGCTACCGGATCTGTGGCATCGGCTCTTTCCGAGCGGCCGCGAGCAGCAGGCGATGCTCGCGGCCGTCGCCCACCTGGGAGTTCTGCTGCTGCTGGTACTGACTGGCATGGAGGCCGATCTGTCGGTGGTCCGCAATTCCCGGCGCGCGGCATTCAGCGTTTCGATCGCCGGAATCGCGCTTCCCTTTGCCTGCGGCTTTCTATTGACGGAGCTGCTGCCCGCCGCGCTGTTGCCCGATCCAGGCAAGCGTCTGGTGACGGCGCTGTTCATGGGAGTCGCCCTTTCGATATCATCGGTGAAGATCGTCGCCTTGCTGGTGGGCGAGCTGGGATTTCTTCGCCGTACCGTCGGACAGGTGATCGTCGCTTCCGCCATCATCGACGATACGATCGGCTGGATCACGATCGCGATCGTCTTCGGGTTGGCTCGTCCTGAAGGAATCGATACCGCGAGCGTATTGCGGAGCGTGTTGGGCACGGCGGTGTTCCTTGCATTGAGCTTTACCGTGGGCAGACGCGTCGTCTCACGGCTGATCCGCTGGGCAAACGATGCTTTCGTGAGCGAGCTGCCTGTGGTCACGATGGCCCTGGTCATCATGGCCGTCATGGCGCTGCTGACCGATGCCATCGGAGTGCACACCGTTCTGGGCGCATTCATCGCGGGAATTCTCATTGGGCAAACACCCATTCGCGCGCGCCACATAGATGAGCAGCTGCGCGGACTGATCACCGCACTGTTCATGCCCGTGTTCTTCGGAATGGCGGGTCTGTCCGCCGACTTGACGGTACTCGCTCAACCGGCGCTGCTTGGCCTCACGGCCGTGCTCATCGCTGTGGCCAGCATCGGCAAGTTCTTAGGTGCGATGATAGGAGGACGCATAGGTGGGCTTACCCGCGCGGAATCGCTCGCCGTCGGATGCGGTATGAACGCTCGCGGCTCGACCGAGATCATCATTGCAACCGTCGGTCTCTCCCTGGGTGTGCTCAACTCGACCCTGTTTACGGCCATTCTCGCCATGGCCATGGTGACTACGCTCTCGATGCCGCCGCTGCTGCGATGGTCGTTCGGGCGAGTGGAGCCTACCGCCGCGGAGCGTGAGCGACTGCAACGCGAAGCGGCCGAGCAGGCGAGCTTCATTTCGCGCATCGAGCGTCTGCTCGTGGCCGTGGACGGCAGTCCGACAGGCCAATTGGCCTCCCATCTGGGCGGGGTGCTGGCGGGCGTACGCGGCATCACGACCACCGCCATTCATCTGAATGACGAGCCAGGCGGAGAGGCAACGGACGCGGGCAGGGTTGAGCGCACGGCCGAGGTACTGACGCTTGCAGCGGAATCGGGCGGCCGAGTGGCCGAACACAAGAGTGCGGAAGGCGGAGCCGGTGACTCTGCAGACGTCAAAGTGCGCGCCGCTGAAAGCTCGACGGGGCAATCCGAGATCGCCGCCGAGAAACGCAAGGGTTATGGCGCACTGGTGCTCGGCCGAGAGCCGCTCTCCGAGGGTGCCCAATTCGACCCGCAGGTCACACGAATGGCCCGGGAATTCGGTGATGCGGTGATCCTGGTCAGCGCTCGGGGCACACACCAACGCTCCCAGTCCTACCGGCCGCTGAAGATCCTCGTCCCGGTTACGGGTACGCCTGTCTCCCGCCATGGGGCCGAGCTCGCGGTGGCTTTGGCTGAAGGGTCACGCGGGCGGCTGACGGCACTGTACATCGTTGGCATGAGCTCGCAACGCCGGCCTGCCTGGGGCACTCGGATCGCCGCTGCACTTGCGCCTGCCGGCACCGCCAGGGCGGTCATTCGCGATGTCGAGGAGCTCGGCAGGAGTTATGGTGTTGCCGTGAACGGCATCGCTCGCAACGGCGCGTCGGCCGCGGACCTGATCCTGCGCGAAATCGAGGCGGGGCGCTACGACCTCACGGTCTTGGGTGTGAGTCCTCGACCGGGTGAGCAACTGTTCTTCGGGGACACTGCGGCGATGCTGCTGCGCGACGCGCCCTCCTCGCTGGTGTTTCTGTCGAGCGAGCCTGGCGAGAGGGGTTGAATCGGCCTGCGTCGATCCCCAGCTTCCAGCTCATCTCTACTCAAAGGGCTCGAGACCCTGCAACGCATGCCGCTCCGCCGTCTGCTGTTCCCCGCGCTGCTGGGCGCATTGAATCTGTACATCGGACTGCGTGTTTTGCCCGACCTTCCAGGTGGCGCGCCGGTGCGACTCCCCGCAGCGGTGGTGCTTGGGCTGTGCTTTGGGCTGATGACCTTGAGCCTGCTCTCCCGCCTCCTTTGGCCCCGGCCGCTGGCCGACCGCATCGCCTTCCCGGGGCTGTTCATGGCGGGGTTGTTCTCCTCGTTGCTCGTGCTGACACTCTTGCGAGACCTGGTGCTCGTGCCGCTCGTCCTGAGCGTCTCAACGGCAACCTTCCACAGGGCGGAGTCAGCCTCGGCGCTACTCGTGGTCGGATTGAGCATTCTCGCGACGGCAGCCGGATTCGCCAGTGCCCGCAGACGGGCTCGCGTCGTCGAGATCGAGGTCCCTGTGCGCAACCTGCCCGCAGAGCTGCATGGGTTCTCGATTGCCCAGATCACCGACGTACACGTCGGCGCGACGATTCGCCGATCCTACGTCGAAAGAATCGTCGATGCCGTCAATGCCCTCGAGCCGGACATGATCGCTCTGACCGGCGACTTCGTCGACGGCCCGGTCAGGGAGTTGTCGGCTCACACGGCTCCCCTGCAGCGCTTGTACGCCCGCTACGGTGCGTTCTTTGTCACAGGGAACCACGAATACTATTCAGGTGCCGGGCCGTGGACTGCCGAGTTCCGGCGCCTGGGTCTGCGTGTACTTCTGAACGAGCACGCCGTGATACACCACAACGGCGCTGCGTTGGTGGTCGCCGGCGTGACCGACTTCAGCGCCCACCACTTCGATCCCGCTCAGCGCAGTGACCCTGATGCGGCCCTCGCAGGGGCGCCGGCGAACGCGGTGCTGAAAATCCTGCTCGCACACCAGCCTCGCTCGGCCCCTGCAGCCGCCAAGGCCGGCTTCGACCTGCAGCTGTCGGGCCACACGCACGGCGGTCAGTTCTGGCCCTGGAATCTGTTCGTGCGCTTTCAACAGCCCTTCACGGCTGGATTGCATCGCTTGAATGCGCTGTGGGTCTATGTAAGCCGCGGGACCGGGTATTGGGGAATTCCCAACCGCTTCGGTGCGCCTTCGGAGATCACGCGTCTGCGGCTCGTGGCCGCCGGCTGATTTTTTGCTGCCACAGGCACTCGGCGAGTCGCGCGGCCCGGACCATCGTCGTTCGAGCTCGGGAGGATGAATGCAGCGAGTGCCTGTCGCGGGTACCGACTGCCGGGGCCGATCGAGCCGCCTGCAAATGCAAATCAAAATCAATTCGACTCTCGCCCCTGTACGAGCGCCGTGCTCCGCTGCGGCGAACTTGTAACACACATTCTCCGAACGTAAATCTTGCCAGTCGATCTGTTATGGTCCGCGCGTGCCGATCAATCCCGCTGGCGCGCCTTCGTCGGTCGAACTCCGGAGCCGAAAAATGAAACTGACTTACCCCCGCACTGCATGGACAAGCGCAGTCTCGGTGATGCTGTTGTCCGCCGTCACCGCTCTTGCCCTCGTGGCCCATTCGACCACGCGAGCCCAGACCGCGCCCGCAACGCCGGCCCCCTCGACCGCTGTACTGGCGCAACCGGAGTACCATCCCAGCCTCGGCGACCTGATGACCATGGCGGTTCAGCCCAGACATCTCAAGCTCGGGATCGCGGGCAGAGAGAAGAACTGGGCGTATGCGAAGTACGAGCTGAGCGAGCTGCGCAATGCGTTCGGGCGCGTCGCGCGAACCATCCCGGTCTACCGCAACGCCGATCTCACCGCCCTGATGAATGCGCTGACCACGGAGCCTCTGAAGGACCTCGAGCAGGCCATTGCGGCATCCGATGCGGCGAAATTCAAGGTGGCCTACGCCAAACTCACCAGCACCTGCAACGCCTGCCATCTGAGCCAGGAGCATGCGATGGTCGTCATCCAGGTACCGGGGACCGCGACGTTTCCCGATCAGGATTTCCGCGTGCCGCGCTGAGCGTTCGGGCTGGTATTCTTGTCGTCATTGCGGGTGGCCTCCAGCCACGCGCGCCAGAGATTGCGGACCACGTCGCGCCCGATGGCTCATCAACCTCAGGTTGCAATCGTAGGCGCCGGGCCGGTGGGGCTCTGCCTGGCGCTCGATCTGGCCTGGCGGGGCATTCACGTCACGGTCCTGGAACAGCGGCCGGCGGGACAGCCTCCGAGCGTCAAATGCAATCACATCGCCTCGCGGACGATGGAAGCGTTCCGCCGCTTGGGCTTCGTCGAGCGCATACGCGCGGCGGGTCTGCCCGATGACTATCCCAACGATGTCACTCTCCGCACCCGCGCCACGGGATACGAGCTCACCCGCATCCACATCCCGTGCCGGCGCACCCGCTATACCGATAAAAGCGGCCCGGACGGCCGCTGGCCGACACCGGAGCCGGCACATCGCATCAACCAGATCTATTTCGAGCCGATCCTCTACGCCGAGGCCGCCGCGCGCGAGCGCATCGTTCTGCTGAATGACTGTCGAGTCGAGCAGATCGATCAGGATGCCCACTGCGCGCGACTGCTGGCCAGGAACCTCCGCAACGGTGAGAGCATCGCGATCACCGCCGACTATGTCGTTGGATGTGACGGCGGGCCCTCGCTGACACGCAAGGCGATCGGCGCCCGCCTGCACGGGGATCAGCAGGTGCAGCGCGTTCAATCGAGCTTCATTCGCGCCCCCGGCCTGATCGATGCGGTCACCAAGCCGGATGCCTGGATGAGCTACCTCTATGCGCCCGAAAGAGCGGGCAACCTGGTCGCGATCGATGGCCGGGAGCTGTGGCTGATCCACAATTACCTGCTACCGGGAGAGCCGGATTTTGAAGCCGTCGACCGTGATGCGTGCATTCGCCTGCTGCTGGGCGTCGATGCTTCTTTCCACTACGAGCTGCTGACCAAGGAAGACTGGGTCGGGCGGCGCCTCGTGGCGGACAAGCTGCGGGAGCGGCGCGTGTTCATCTGCGGTGATGCGGCGCATCTGTGGGTCCCCTACGCCGGCTACGGTATGAATGCTGGTATTGCCGACGCGTTCAATCTCTCCTGGCAACTCGCGGCCCATCTGAACGGATGGGCGCCGGCGGCCGTGCTGGATGGCTACGAGATCGAGCGCCTGCCCATCACCGAACAGGTCTCCCGCCTGGCGATGCAACACGCGATGGGCGCGATAGCGGAGCGCACTTCGATACCGCGGGCGGTCGAAGATCCCACTCCGGCAGGAGAGGCCATTCGCAAACAGATCGGCGACGCCGCTTACCACCTGCACGTGCAGCAATTCGCCTGCGCAGGGCTCAACTACGGCTATTTCTATGTGGACTCCCCTCTCATCGTCTACGATGGCGAACCCGCACCGGCCTACTCCATGCAGCACTACCGTCCTTCGAGCGTGCCGGGCTGTCGCCTGCCGCATCTTTGGCTACCCGATGGGCGATCTTTGTATGACTTGCTGGGTCCGGAATTCACGCTGCTGAGGTTCGACGCCTCGGTCGAAGTCGCCTCGCTGCTGCAGGCCGCCCGCAGCCTGCGCATTCCGCTGCAGCTGCTGGATCTGGACTTCGGAGGGATTCCCGACCCCTACCGCATGCCCTTGTGTATCGCGCGGCCGGATTGCCACATCGCCTGGCGTGGCACGCAATCACCCGTGCAGCCGCAGACACTCCTGGCGTACATCACCGGCGGGTAGCGGCTGATACACGCACCGGCTTGGGGTAGCATGGGACCTTCAGCGAGCCGGGAGGTGTGGAGTGTTCTGGGAGATCGCGCAGATCGATATCAAGGCAGGCCAGGAAGCCGCCTTCGAGGCGGCCGCCACGCAGGCCGTCGCTCTCTTCCGGCGTGCCAGGGGCTGCCACGGCATGCGCTTGCACCGCTCAGTTGAGAATCCCGCTCGGTATTTCCTGGTCGTGCACTGGCAGTCGGTGGAGGATCACATCGTTCACTTCCGCGGGTCACCGGACTTTCAGGAGTGGCGGCGGCTCGTCGGATCGCATTTTGCCGGCACTCCTTCCGTGGAGCACACGTCAGCCTTGCCGCTTGGCTTTTGAGTCGGGGCTCGAGGATAGTGCGGTGGGAATCAACGCCATGCGAACTGTTACGACGCTGAGTGCCTGTAGATCCCCCGAATTGACTAGAAGCGCACCACCGCCGTCACTCCGTAGGTGAGAGGCCTGAAGGTCACCGCCTGGAAACGCGGATCCCCGGGGTTAGTGTGCTCGAGCGACAGCTGCGGGTGCGAGTTCAGCAGGTTATCGACGAACACCGACACATCCAGCCCCTGCAGTCGAACACCTGCCCGCATGTTCAGCAGGTTGGTCGACGGGTCGGCGACGAGATCCGGGTCGTAGACGATGATGTTGGCCGGATTGTGGGTGCTGAAGGGACCGTTGTTCCTGCTGTGATAGGAGTCCTCGGCCCAGACATACATCTGCTTTCCCATCAGGCTGAACGTGTACTCGCCGCTCGCCGTGACAGTCCAGGGGGGCACGGCCGAGCCGGTCGAGATCGCCGGTCCGCCGATCACATCGCCGTTGGTGACGATTTTGCCCTCGGAGCTGTTGTAGTGAGCATCCGTGTATGCCACCTGCAAGCCCAGCTGGAGATTGTCGGTAGCGGCGGCGCGCAGTGACAGATCGAACCCGTTGCTCTCCGCGGTCCCCAGGTTGAAGACGGCGGCAAAGCCGCACCCGGTGATCTGCGCCGCCTGCTGAATGTCCTTCCAGCGGATGTGGAACGCGCTGGCCTGCACCTCGAGGCGATTGTCGAGCAGCCGGCCTTTGGCGCCGATCTCGTAGCTCCACAACGAGTCCGGGTTATAGGTCTGGGAGAGCTTGCCGGTGAGGTCGTCTGCCGCCAGAGCCGCCTGGCAGGCGGGTTGCGTGTTGTTGATCTGCGGGTTGACGCCACCTACACGATAGCCTTTGGAGACGGATACGTAGTAGGTGCTGCTTGCGGTCGGCTGCCAGGTGAGGCCCGCCTTGGGCGTCACTGGCTTGTCGGTCTCATCGCCGCTGAAAAACCCCGGGCCGCCGTTGAAAGAGCCGTCGAAGTGCAGGTCCGTGTGCGACTTGGCATAGGCAACACGTACCCCCGCCGTCGCCTTCAAAGTGGGAGTGATCCTGAAGTCCACATTGCCGAAGAGCGCGGTCTGCTCATCGCGTGTGCGCACGTCGTCGAACGCCACCCACAGCCCCTGATACGGTCCGGTGCCCAGGATGCTCTCGATCGACTGCCCGTAGATCGATTGGACGAGCGCAGGCAGATCCGGATGCGCGACGAACACGGTGTCCTGCTGGCGCGCGTGCTCGTAATACAGACCGGCAACCCAAACGAATCGATCGTCGGGATTGACCGAGGCGAAGCGCAATTCCTCGGAAGTGACGTTCTGATAGGTCTCGTAGTAGCCGGTCCCGTAGTCATCCGCGGCACCCGTGAGCGGCCACGGGTTGCCGAAGAAGGCGTTGTCCTGGTACTGCGTGTAGTCGGTTTCCCAGGTAACCCGGCGCTGATAGTTCGAGGTCACGGAGGTCACTGCGAAGTCATCGTGGGTCGCTTCGAGCTTCAACGTAGAGATGACGTTCGGATCATCGGCCGGCAGGCGTTGCGAGTGGGCAATGCGGAACTGGCCTTTATCCGGATTCGAATACGTCAGGTCGTAGTTGCCCGAATCATGGATGTAGACGTCCTGATAGAACACCGAGGGCGTGATCCGCAGCCAGTCGGTCGGCGCAACGGTGAGGGCGAGCTTGGCGGCGACGGTTCGGGTCCAATTGGTGTTGGCGTCGATGAGCTGTCCGCCGGGCCGGGCAGGATCGAGCGCACCGGTGAACGGCCCCGAGCCGACGCCAGGCTGAACACGATCGACCCAGCCGCCGTCCTGCTTGTACCAGGCACTGGCACGGAAGCCGACCTTGTCCTGCACCAGCGGCGTGCCGCCTGCGACGCCGACCTCGTAATTCGGTTCGCCGTCTTCGGTCGCCCCGATCGATGCGCGTCCGTACACGCTGCTCTGCGTGAGGCTCGGCTGCTTGGTGATGAAGCGCACGGCGCCCCCTTCCGAGCTGGCGCCGAACAACGTTCCCTGCGGACCCCGCAGCACTTCCACGCGTTCCAGATCGAACACCTGCGGATAGCCGCCATCCTGGCCCGTGTTGACATTGTTCGCACGGCCGATCATCGGCGTGTCATCCAGGTAGATGCCCGTGGTGGGAGCGCTCGTGCGCGACTGGACGCCGCGGATCTCGATGTTCGTCTGCGGCGTTCCGAAGTTGTTTTGCTGGGAAAACACCAGTCCCGGTGTGATGGACGCCAGGTCCCCGATGGTGCGGATCCCGCGCATGTCCATTTCCTGCTCGCTGTAGGCACTGATGCTGACGGGAACCTTGTTGACATCGATGGCGGCTTGCTTGGTCGCCGTCACGACCACTTCCTGGAGCGCACCCTCGTTGGTGGTTGCGGCAGGAGAGGGGGTCTGGGCAAGCGCCGGTGTCGCGGCCAACAAAAGCAATGTCGCAGGGCGAGTGCGTAGTCTCATGATGGCTCTCTCTCTTGTATGGACGCGCGGACGCTGACTGCCTGTCGCCCGCGGCCTCCCCGTTGGTCCGGCCTCTCGACCCGGGCCGGGTCACACACGCGCCGGATCATGCAGAAAGGCCGCGTTCCTCCACCACAGTTGGGGGGAGCGACGGATGAGTCGGACGTTCCCAGGGGGCGGGCTGACCGCTAGATGGTTTTCGGGAACAGACGACACCGGTGACAAGCGTCGTTGCGCCACCACAAAGGGTGGCAGGCGTGGGAACTGAATACGCTCTCGGCGTCACGCCCGGCGGCAGACTGCCAACTTTGTGATGGTGCTATTCGCCCGGACCGCCGTTAGCAGTGCCGCGCCAGAAAGTGCCGAATCTCTGCGTTGATCTCATCGTTCTCCGGCACGGACCCGAAGCCGAAGCCACCGTGGGGCATGGCTTCCCAGACGTGCAGCTCCGCCTCCACGCCCGCGCGCCGCAGCTTGCGATGCAGCAGCGCCGAGTTGGATAGAAACAGGTCGCGTGTCCCGGACTGGATGAGGGTCGGCGGGAAGCCTCTGCCGAAGTCTGCGAACAAAGGCGACAGGTAGGGATCCTGCAGATCGCGGCCGGCGGCGTACAGCGCGTTGCACTCCGGCAGCCCACGCTTGAGCGTCACATCGAGCCACTCGTTGGTTCGAAACGTGTCGCCGGCCTCCGTCAGATCGACCTCCGGGGTGAGCAGCACAACGGCGGCGGGAGCGGGCAACCCTCGGTCGCGAATCACCAGCGTCACTGCGGCGGCAAGATTGCCGCCCGCCGAGGAGCCGCCGACGACGATCTTCCGCTCGGGAGCGTCCTCGAGCAGCCGCTGGTAGACCGCCAGGCAGTCTTCCAACGCCGCGGGGAAAGGATGGTCCGGCGGCATCCGGTAGTCGACCGAGAAGGTCACCAGGTCGAGCGCATCGCAGGCTCTGGCGCCGGTTGCCATGGCAAAGCGACCGCCCCCGAAGACGAAGGCGCCACCATGGATGTAGAGATAGCGGGCCCCGGTCCCGTTCTTACCCGGGGTGCAGACATGCGTGCTGACGCCGGCGATGTCCCGTGTCTGGAGGCTGCAGCGGCTGCTCGCCAACATCTCCCCTGCGATGGGCTCCCACATCGCCCTGTTCGCCTCGATCGCGCGACGCCATCCCTCCAGGTCCTGCGGCGAGGGGCGAGGCAGGGCAGGGATGCCGGCCCCGACCGACAGGGCGGCGGCGGCCTCTGGGCTGATCGTAGAAGGGGGCGCCACGGTGCGGGCCGGTAGCGCGACGGGGGTAAGCGCTGGTGCTGAGGCGGCAGAACTGCTCATGGTGCGACCCTCATGATGAGCGAGCATGGTAACTCCGACGATGCACGCGGCGGGCCGCTGAGCGGACAGAGGCTCGCCCTCGAGCGGACTATCCAGTATTTTGCGCGATGCCCTCTTCCAAGGTCGACGCCTGATGAAGAAAACCTTTGCGTGCGCTGCAACCCTGTCACTCGCGATCGGCATGGCTGGGGCAGGCGAGGCGGCCGCCGCCACCGCCACACAAACATTGTTCGACAGCGGACCCGTCGGGTTCACCGCACAACAGGCGCAGCGCGGCCAGGCCGCCTACGCCAAGAGCTGCGCGTCCTGTCACGGACGCCACCTGAACGACGGCCAGTTCGGGCCACCCATGAAGGGCGCTGCCTTCCGGGCCCACTGGAGCAGCCAGACGCCCGAGGCCCTGCGGCTGCTGATCGTCCAGCGCATGCCGCCCGCCAATCCGGGCACTCTCGACACCCGCACCTACACTGACATTGAAGCCTATCTGCTGCAGGAGAACGGGGACCGGCCCGGCCGCAGCGAGCTGGCAGCCTCCCTCACACTGGCGGCTTCCGTGGGCACCCCGGCTGCAGCACGCCGTAACCCGGCCGTACGCACAGCCAGCGCCGCGCGCATCGACAACCAGGACGCCACCTACCGTGCCGCCATGGCCGCACAAGAGAGCCTGCTCGCAAGGCTCACGCCGGTCTCCGACGAGTTGCTGCGCAACCCTCCCGCCGCCGATTGGCTGATGTGGCGGGGCACCTACGCGACCCAAAGCTACAGCCCGCTCAAACAGATCGATAAAAGCACCGTCCACAACCTGGGTGTCGCATGGACGCTGGCACTGCCGCCCAGTGCCAATGAAGCGGCCCCCTTGATCCACGATGGCGTGCTGTTCATCGAGAGCGCCAATACCATCGAGGCTGTCAACGCGGTCGATGGCAGCATTCTCTGGCGGTACGTCCGCCCGCTTCCGGAGGCGCTGGAGGGCGGCCGTGAAGCGCGCATGAAAGGACTGGCGATCTACGGCGGCGAGCTCTATGCCCCGACCGCGGACGGACACATCGTCGCGCTGGACGTCAGAACCGGCGGCCAGCGTTGGGATCACGCCGTCGTGACTGCCGCACAGGGGGTGCGTCCGGGAGTGATCGATGGCGCCTACTTTCACATTTCCGGCGGCCCCCTGGTCGTGCGCGGCAAGGTCATCGTGGGTGTCAGCTTGGGAATCGACACCGGCGGAGGCGACTGGATCGTCGCCCTGGACGCGCAGACCGGCGAGGAGAAGTGGCGCTTCAACACCATCGCGCGGCCGGGCCAGCCCGGCGGGGACAGCTGGAACGGCGCGCCGGTCAATGAGCGTTACGGTTCAGGAGTGTGGTCCATCGGCAGCTACGACCCGGACTTGAACCTGCTTTATTTCGGGACCGGCAACACCTATGACGTCGGTACGCTGCTGACACCGCGTAAAGGTAAGGGCCTGTCGAACAATGATGCGCTCTACACGGACTCGACGCTCGCGCTGAATGCCGACACGGGCAAACTTTCCTGGTACTACCAGCACATGAACCGCGACGTGTGGGACCTGGACTGGGTGTTCGAGCGGTCGCTCATCACCCTCCCCGTCAACGGCAAACCCACCAAGTGGGTGGTCACCGGCGGCAAGAGCGCGATTTTCGACGTCCTGAACGCCGTCGACGGCCAGTATCGATTCTCCAAGGACCTCGGAGTGCAGAACCTGGTCGCGGGCATCGAGCCCAAGACCGGCCGTAAGATCATCAAACCCGAGCTCGAGCACCCGCAGGCAGGCCGAACCGATCTCATCTGTCCGGTGGCCTCAGGCGCACGCAACTGGCCGACCACGGCGTTCGATCCTGCGTCCGGTTACCTTTACGTACCGCTCGCGATCAACTACTGCATGGACTACAGCTGGGAAGCACGCGACGCCGCCGCAGTCTCCGCCGGTGGCGATGACCTGCGGCTGCGCGGCCGCCCGAAGCCGGGCAACGACGGCAACTTCGGTCGCATCGATGCGATCGACCTCAAGAGCCGGCAGGTTGTCTGGACGCATCCGCAGCGCGCACCGATTGCTTCCTCGCTGCTCGCCTCCGCCGGGGGACTGCTGTTCAGCGGCGCGCGCGACCGTCAGTTCCGCGCCTTTGACGCCGCCAACGGCAAGGTGTTGTGGCAGGTCCGCCTGAATGCATCGCCGAGCTCCTCACCCGCCAGCTACAGTGTCGATGGCACTCAATACGTGGCAGTCGTGGCAGGCGGGGGTGGCGCATTCGACTCCGGCACCCGCAGCCTGACGCCGGAGATCATCGACCCGCCCGGCGGGACGACGCTGTGGGTGTTCAAGCTGGCGGATCGGCCGTAGGTCGATTCGGGGCGCCCGCCGCGTCAGGCTTCTTCGGGGCTCCTCGAGCCTCGGCGCCCAGCTCCCGCCCTCGATCGGGAACACAAACCCAACTCCCCCTTCGCGTTTGCGTTGAACGGATCGCGCCCGCCGTGGAACTCACGCGGGCTCAGCCACGATCAGTCACCACAATAAAGGGGATAGACATGTCTCAGATCATCCGACAGCTGGGAGCCGTGGCAGTCATTGCAATCGCTGCATCCTCACTCGCCACAGCCGGCGACGACGACTCGCGACGCGAGCGCGACGCCTACACAGTCACGCCCCTGGTATCCAACCAGAGCGACCATGCGGCCATGCAGGACCCGGTACTGCAGAATGCCTGGGGCATCGCCTTCACCTCGGCGGGCAGCCCCTTCTGGGTCAACGACAACGCCACCGGCTGCTCCACCCTTTACGACGGCACCGGTGAGAAGATAACTGCGCTCCAGGTCTCCATTCCCCTGCCCGGCAACTTCGTGCCCGTGACCGCCTGTCATCCCAATGACCCGAACAATCCCTCCAATCCGACGCCGGCGGCCCCAACGGGTATCGTCTGGAATCCCTCCAGCGCGTTCCTGGTGCCCGGCACCAAGATACCGGCGTTGTTCATCTTCTCGACGGAGGATGGAACGATCTCCGCCTGGGCGGGCGGCCTGAATCCCGCCGACAACGCGATGCTGGCCGCAGACGAGTCCGCCAGCGGCGCGGTCTACAAGAGCCTGGCGTTCGGGGTGAATCCCAGGGGCGCCTTCCTGTTCGCGGCCAATTTCAGCAACGGCACCGTCGATGTGTTCGGCCCGAACGGCACGGACGGCATGTTCACCAAGGCGACACTCGATGGCTCCTTCGCCGACCCCGAGATCCCGCCCGGGTACGCGCCGTTCAACATCGTGAAGATCGATGGCGATCTGTTCGTCACTTACGCCAAGCAGAACGCCGAGAGGCACGATGATGTCGCTGGGCCGGGCCACGGCTTTGTCGACTTGTTCGACACGAGCGGCCACCTGCTGCGCCGGTTCGAGTCGCGCGGACGGCTGAACTCTCCCTGGGGAGTCGCGCGAGCGTCATTCGCGTTCGGACCATGGAGCGGCAAGATTCTCATCGGCAACTTCGGCGACGGCCGCATCAATGTGTTCAGCAACGACGGCCGGTTCCTCGATCAGCTCGAGGATTCGCACGGCAAGCCGCTGGCGATCGATGGGCTGTGGACATTGACCCTGGGCGGCGGGCTGCATTCCAGTCCCGACACTCTGTACTTCTCCGCCGGCCCGAACGGGGAGACCAACGGGCTGTTTGGCACGATCACGCCCATGCCCTCGACTCACTGACGCCGGCCCGCGACCCGCGCCGGGATTCCCGCCGGTGTGTTGAATTTCGTCACCGGCCGCTCGGGGCCCTGCCGCGATGCAGGGCCCCGTTTCGGGCACCTCTTCAGCTGGCGTGCCAGGCAGCCAGGACTGCCTTCTCACGCTGCAGATATTCCGGCCAGGGCAGCTGGACGCGCTCGAATCCCCCACCCGCCTTCGGCCGATATCCTGCGGTCACCTGTGTCTGGGGTGGCTGCGTTTTCAGAAAGCGCAACGTATCGGCTAGTGTCACCTGCACGGACCGGGTGGTCAGCCCCTGCGCGAGGGCCCGTGCGTTACTGATTCCCGACAGCGCTCCTCTGTTGATCTCCCAGAAGAGCAACCCACTGAACAGATCTTTGTCTTTCTGACCGGCGAGCCACGAGCGAGGAACCCAGGTCACTTTCGCGGGTGAGGCGGCTGTCATGCGCGCCGCATCGATGACGTGCCCGAGATCCGTCGGAGGAATCGGACCCACGGCGTTGTAGATGCCGGTCGCGCGCCTCTCGATCATGCGTACGATCCACTCCGCAAGATCCCGCACGTCGATGAACTGAACGGGGGTGGAGGGATCGCCGACCGACAGCACTTCACCGCCCCGTTGCATGCGCAACACCCAATAAGGCAGCGGTGCGTGGGTATCGCCGGGGCCGGCGATGTAACCCGGACGAATCACCAGCGTGCGCGCGGGGAACTGCCTCTCGGCTTCTCGTTCACACAACACCTTCAGTGCGCCGTAGTCCGCGGTCTCGCCTTCGATGTTCGAATACGGGTCCGCCTTTGCGTCGTAGGCCAGAACCCTGCTCGTCTCATCGGTTCGCGCGTTCGCCGCCGGGTTGTCGTACACCGATACCGTAGAGATGAAAGTGTACTGCCCGATGCGACCCTGCAGAGCGGCACCGATAGTACGGACCCAGTTCGGCCCGAACGTGGCGATGTCGAGGACCGCATCCCAATCGCGTCCCCGGATGGCGCTCAAGTCGCCGCTCCGATCGCCGATCAGGTGCTCCACGCCGGCCGGGAGCTCGGCGGCGGTGCGGCCTCGGCTGAACACACAGACATGGTGGCCGCGCTGAACTGCCGCGCGCACGTGATAGGGACCGATGTTTCCCGTCCCGCCGAGGATCAGAATTCGCAGCGGCTGGGAGCCGCCGGGCGAGTGTTCGGCCGCGTTGCCTGCCGAGAATGCCATCACGCTGCCTGCAGCGGCGGCCTTTATCAGGAATTCGCGCCGATTGGGCATGGTCTTCTCCCCGCTGCCGCGCGCTGAGGACATCAATGCGTCTGCGATTCCGGTGGTTTGTCAGACACAATGCGCTCCACCATCCGGGTCACCATGCTCGCGCGCTGCAGGACAGACTTTGGATCGGTGTGATACAGGGACTCCAGGAACGCCTCATCCCAGCTCGTCAAACCGGCAGGCGACTGCGCCGGCACATCGTCGAACAGCCCCAGAATCGTTGGCGCGTCACCCCGATGCGCATCGACCCTGAGGCGGGAAAACGCGTACATCCCGATGTAGTCAGCCAGCTGCCCGAGCGTCACGCCTTGCAGGTGAGTTTTGTCGACAACGAGGATGGCCAGAGTCAGGCTTCGCGTGGCTCTCTGGGTGTCTCCACCGTGCGCAACGCTGGTTGGTACGGTCGGAATTCCGCCGGGCTCCGCCCCAGCCGGTGCATCTTCACTCGTCTGCGGACCGCCGCTTTCGCTGGAGTTGTACCACACGCGCAACGGCCGCGGCGTATCTATGAACGCATTGATGACGCCCTGCGGGGCATCGCCAAACATGCGCCAATGCCGGCTCTTTCCCCATTTCCTGAGGAACTCCTCGGGCTTCATCGTCGCGAGCACGTAGACATCAGGGGTTGCGCAGTGCTCGCCAGCGAGCGGCACCCCCGCCGCTCGAGCAATTTGCGACAGGCGGGCGAGGATGAACTCTCCGTCACCGCGCGTCAGGCCCAGGACCGTCGGACATACCGGGGAGTTCCATCTGGCCGGCCCTACGTCGCTCGCAACGTAGAGAGATCCGTTTACGAACGCGCGTACACGCGGCTCAAGCGCCTTGCGTTGCGCGTCGATCGTAGCCTGCGAGACGGAGGAATCGCTCTGAGCGACAACGCCGGGGGCATAGGAGGCGCAAGCCAGGAGCGCCGCGATCGAGCGCAGCAAGGCTCGCTGCGTGAGGCCCCCAAGTGTACGTGCCAATAGCAAGGCCTCGCGGCTCCTGCAAAAGCCCGAAGCCTAGTCCAGCGTCGCGGCGCGCGCCACTCTCCGGGAATGGAGGCCCGACGGGCAATCGAGGGACGAGTATCGGCAGAGACGTTGCCTGGGCGAGGCCGTATCCGCGCGCCAGGGCGATTTCTACGCCTGGGCTACTCGATCTCGTGCGTGACGCGAGCAGCCGCACGCCGCCGCCCGAGGGCTGCGCCCGCCAACGTGGCGAAGAGGGAAAGAATGACTGCAAGAAACGTCAACCACGCTACCGCGCTCGATCCGGGTCCGGGCTCTCCGGGGGTGCCGTTGTGCAGTCCGTAAGTCAAAGCCGCACTGACCATGACCCCAATCCCGGTCACGCTCAGCAGTTGGCCGGCGATGAGGCTTACCACCCACACGAGAGCTCCCTGAGCCAGAGCGGTCGGCCGGTCCCACACCATGCTCATGCGTGCCGCCGCCATCCCGGCGAGAAACAGGGCAATCAACAGCGAGACACGCGACCAGACGACGGCGCCCATACCGATCGTCTGCGGATCGACATTGCGCGCGTCGGCCGAGAAACCGACCGCCATGCCGAGGGTGCTCAATACGAGCATCGTGCCCAGTGCCACTAGCACACCCGCCCAGACTCCGCCCCAGGAAACCCTCATCCCCTCGAGCGCGCCTGCGGGGCGCTCGACGATCACTTCACGTTGCGTGCTCATGTTGGTGCCTCCACGCCCATCCAACCGCAAGTCCCATGCCTCTGAGTGCCAGCTCCATAACGGCTGCGGGGTTCACCGGTTGCGTTGCACGAATTACCGGGTTGCGATCGCCTGCGGGGAGGCACCGACCGTGGGCGATCTGCAACTGGATCGTGTCGGTGTACCGCTGCCAGCACCTCGCGCGGCCCTCCCCTGGAACGGCGCATGCTTCGCCGTATTAGACGCACACACTGTGGTTCTTTACGGACTGGAGCACGCCGAAGGTCGGCGAGCTGGCGAGAGAGTCCCGTGTGAGCGTCGGCTATGCGGACTTGAGCGGCAAGCCGTTCGTCGCCGTGAGCGGATCCGCGCAGCTGTCCCAGGACCCTGACAAGGCAAAGCAATTGTGGAGCACCGAGCAATTGGCCTACTACCCGGACGGCCCAGAGGACGCGCGCCTACGACACACACTGTGAGAGACGGGAACCATCGCCTTCGACAGGGGTTGCGAAACCAACCCGCTCATCAGCCCGGAGCACACCATGAGTTCACGAGTTGAAGCTCCCAAACCCACGTTCAAGCCGCAGTGGCAGCCTGTGCCGGGCAAGAGCGAGGACATGGATCCAAAGCCGGACTACGGAGAGAGCACCTATCGAGGCTCCGCGCGGTTGCAGGGCAAGAAGGCGCTGATCACCGGCGGCGACTCCGGCATCGGTCGCGCCGTAGCTCTCGCCTTCGCGCGCGAGGGCGCCGATGTGGCGATCGCGTATCTGGATGAGAGCGAGGACCGCGATGCACGCGAGACTCAGCGGCTGGTGCGGGAAGCCGGCCGTCGCTGCGAGCTGTTTCGTTGCGATCTGTCCAGCGCCGATCGCTGCCGTCAGCTGGTCCGGGACACGGTCGAGGCCTTCGAGTACATCGACGTGCTCGTCAACAATGCAGCCCACCAGAGGAGCTTCGACTCGCTCGAGGAGATCTCCGCTGAGGAGTGGAACCGGACCTTTGCCATCAACATCTCCGCCCTGTTCCACATTACACAGGCCGCGTTGCCGCACATGAGGCCCGGCAGCTCCATTATCAACACCAGCTCGGTGAACCTGGATTCGCCCAGTCCTCAGCTCCTGCCGTACGCCACCACCAAGGGTGCCATTCAGAACTTCACCGGCGGGCTGGCGCAACTGCTGGCCCCGAAAGGAATCCGCGCCAACACGGTAGCGCCGGGCCCGGTGTGGACGCCCTTGATTCCTTCCACCATGCCGGCGGAGAAGGTCAAGCACTTTGGCGAGCAGGTGCCCATGAAACGCCCGGCTCAACCCCGGGAGCTCGCACCGGTCTATGTCATGCTCGCCAGCGACGAGGCCAGCTATGTATCGGGCGCAACGATCGCGGTCACGGGCGGCAAGCCGATCATCTGAGCGGGTCGTTGGGCTGGCGCGGGTGGTCGCTTGGCCGCAGCCAACGGTCCTGGCGCGGCAGAGACAGGCCGATGCCGGCATGAAGCTCGAACGGATCCCACCGGGAGTTTGACGCCAGGCGCTAGGCAGTGCCGGGTTTGAGAACCACCTTGATGCACTCGTCCCGTTTGTCGCGAAACATGGCGAAGGCGCGAGGGGCATCCTCGAGTGGCAGCCTGTGGGAGATGACGAAGCTGGGGTCGATGCGCCCCTCCTCGACCATCCCCAGGAGCGGGCGCAGGTAGCGCTGCACGTGAGTCTGGCCGGACTTCAATGTCAGAGCACGGTTGACGATCGAGCCGAAAGGCATCTTGTCGAGGAAGCCGCCATACACGCCCGGTACCGAGACAGTGCCGCCGTTGCGGCAGGCCAGAATCGCTTCCCGCAGCGAGGTCGGCCGATCGGTTGCCACCCGTAGGGATTTCTTCACCCGGTCGTACGTGCCGAAGAAGCCGTGGGCGTACCCCTCCATGCCGACAGCGTCGATGCAGGCGTCCGGTCCGCGCCCTCCCGTCATCTCACGCAGCGCGTCGAGGACCTCGACCTCTTCGTAATTGAGTGTTTCGGCACGGCAGTCATTGCGCGCCTTGCGCAAGCGCTCCGGGAAGCGGTCGATCGCGATCACCCGATCCGCCCCGAGCAGGAACGCGCTCTTCATCGCCAGCAAGCCGACCGGGCCACAACCCCACACTGCGATGGTGTCCCCCGGATGGATCGCGCAGTTCTCCGCGGCCATATAAGCGGTCGGAAAGATATCCGACAGGAACAGCACCTGCTCATCGCTGAGGTGTTGCGGCACCCTGATGGGCCCCACATCCGCGAACGGAATCCGCGCATATTCCGCCTGCCCGCCCGCATACCCTCCGAGCATGTGCGAGTACCCGAACAGGCCGGCCGGTGAGTGGCCCCACAGCTTCTCGGCCATCCAGGCATTCGGATTGGAGTTCTCGCACAAGGAGTACTGGCCCGAGCTGCAGAAGAAGCACGCTCCGCAGGCGATCGGAAACGGGTTGACGATGCGATCGCCGACCTTCAGGTTCTTCACTGCGGCACCGACCTCGACGACTTCGCCCATGAACTCATGGCCGATGATGTCGCCGCGCATCATGGTCGGAATGTAGCCGTCATAAATGTGCAGGTCCGATCCGCAGATGGCGGTGGAGGTCACTCTGACGATCGCATCCCGCGGATTGAGGATCTGGGGATCCGGGACATCCTCGATGCGCAGCTTGTGTGCGCCTTGCCAGCAGTTGGCTCTCATGTCAGGTCCTTTTGCCGCGATTTGCGGCTCCGGGGATCCGGCGACCGAACCGGCTGCGGCGGCCGGAGGGTTGCCCTCGCGTAGTGGCCACCTCCCCCGTCTCCAGGAGCTGCTTGAAGCGGCGAAGATCCTCCCGCAAGCGTGAGCGTGGATCCGCGCCGACGAGACTCGCGATGCGCCATCCGGCCGTGCCGCCGGAGCGTGGGTACCAGAGCAGCGCGCTGACCAGCGTGCCACGGTTTCCGCGGGCCGGATCAAAGCGCACCACACCGGCGTGGGGCAGGTCGGATCGGCCAACAGAATGCCAGGCGATGCGCCTGGCGGGCTCATCGGTGGTGGTCTTGATGGTCACGGCCACCTTCTGGCTGAGCGGACCGCGCAGCAGCCAGCGGACGTGGCGATCGTCGATCTGCGCCACGGAATCCACGGCTGCGCTGAACCTCGGCAGGTTGTTGGGGTCGCGCCAGAATTCGTAACACTCCTGGGGTGTCTTGTTGACGATGAGCCCCTCGGAGAACGGCCCGACCGCGACCGCTCGCCCACCGCGGTTGGAGTGTGCGATGGCGGCCGCGAGGTCCGCAGCCGCGATTGCCGCCACGACGCCCGCTGTACCTAGCGCACGTGCCCTATGCCTGTTGCGCGGTTGCAGCGCAGGGGAGATGGCCGCAAGGTCCATGACGTCGCCCACGACACGGGACCAGAGCCAGGGTCTGCTTTCTTGCTGTGTCAGCAGGCCCCAGCCGCTGAGCAGCTCCCGTAAGCCTACAAAGAGCAGCAATCCCGACTGCCCGCGCAGGCCCGTCAGTGTTGCAAGCGGTCGTGGTGCGAGCACCGCGGCGGCCCCCAGAGCAACGCTGAGCCAGCCCAGATTGCGGGGGCTCAACAGCGTCTCCACGGTAGTGCCAACCGGACTGCGGTGGGTTCGAGTCCGACTGACCTGGCGTGGCCTCTCGAGCCGCGCGCTCGCATGGAGTGTCGGGGCAGCTCGCGAGACTGACTGCCAGTGCGTGGATTCTGAAGACATGACGTTGTTCCTCGCAGCGTGGTCGGCAGATTGGCGAGCCTCTCAGTGATCGGCGGATCCGGGTTGGGCTTTTTTGCGGTGCTGCTCCGCCAGCACCGACGAAGGGGTCACCGTTGCAATGGCCGCCTGCAGCTTGTTCTTGAAGCCGGCCACGACATCGCCCTCCCCGTCCATCATCGCCTTGAAGCCGATGCGCGCCACGGCGGCAGCGTCGGCCTTCTTTTCCACTCCGATGCGGGTATTCATCATCCCGGCGCGCTCGAAGAACTCCGTGTCCGTCTCCCCCGGCATCAGGCAGGTCACACTCACACCGGAAGCCTGCAACTCATTGCGCAAGGCCCAGGAGAAGGAATCGATGAAAGCCTTGCTGGCGTTGTAGACGGCCTGGAACGACCCGGGCACGAAGCCGGCAATCGAGCCGGTGATGAGAATGCGCCCGCTGCGGTGCGTGCGCATCTGCCTGCCGATGGCATGGATGAGCGCCAACGTCCCGCTGATGTTGGTATTGATGACGTGCAGCTGCTCCCTGAAGGGCTGGTCGAGAAAGCCGCTGCCGAGTCCGTGGCCGGCGTTGGCCAGCAATGCGTCGACTTTGCGTCCGGCCACGCTCGCGAGCAGCCGGGCGATTCCCTCCTCGGTCGCCAGGTCCGCTTGCACCTCCTGCACTTCGGCGCCGAAGGATTTGCACTCCAGAGCCGCCTCGCTGAGGGAGCGGTCGGCGGCGATCACCAAGTCAAAGCCGTTGGAGGCACACTCTCGCGCGAGCTCGTAGCCGATGCCGCTCGAGGCACCGGTGACGAGCGCCAGCGGCCGGGGCATCGCGTTCATGACTGACTCCGAATGAGAGTGAGATCCCGCCGACGGATCAGCACAAATTGAGCCAAGTGGAGGTCGCGCTTGTAACCGGAGCGCCACTACGAAGTCGCACCCTCGGCACATTGCGGCGCAAGCCGCGCGCCGCCCCCAGGATGCCGCCCTCGGCGCGGCGCGGCTTTTGCTTCAGTGCGATACCAGACACTGCAATCGAGGAGCTCCCATGTCACTGCTGGACAGATTCGTTGCGGCCGTCACCCCGCCGGAGCGCGAGCAGGCCCGCATGGCAGCCAGAGCAAAGGCCCGGGAAGCCGCCGGTAGCCATGATTGGCTGGCGATGATCCTGGATCACCACATCCGGATAGAAGAGGCCTTCGCCGGCGTCAAGATAGCCCAGGCGTTGGCGAGCAGGCGCATCGCGCTGAAGTCGCTGTCGCTGATCCTCAACGGGCACTCCAATGCCGAGGAGTCCGTCATCTACCCCGCCCTGATCAGGGCCGGCCAGAAGTCGCATGCCATGGCGGGCTACACCGAGCAGGCCGGTGCCAAGGCCAACCTGGGTGCGCTGGAATTCCTGGATCCGATGACCGAGGACTTCATGGACAAGCTCGAGCACATCCGTGGCGCCGTGCTACACCACATGTATGAGGAGGAAAGCGACCGCTTCCTGGACCTCAGGAAGCTCTCGCCCCGTGAGCAGCAATACCTGACGGAGCGCTTTCGAGAGGAGTTCGAGCGCTATGTCGGGGGCTCGACGGGAGCGGTTCCCGGAGCCGGATCGTCGACCTCGCCGACCCCAGGAGCCTCGACAGCGAGCCACTAGCGCCTGCTACTTCCTCCTGCGGCTGCCGCGTTTCGCGGGTACCTTGGCCCCGGAGCGTCGCGCCTCCGACAACCCGATCGCGATCGCCTGCTTGCGGCTCTTGACCTTGCGACCCGAGCGGCCGCTACGGAGCGTGCCGCGCTTACGCTCGTGCATCGCGCGCTTGACTTTGCTCCCGGCCTTCTTGCCATACCGCGCCATTCGTGTCTCTCCAATCCACCGATATCCGCCCTGCCGCAGCACGAAATGCGCCCGCGGTCAACCGACTTCAGCGCTTCCGACTGCCGCGACTTCGAGCACGATCTGACAATGATATAGTCAGTTGAAATGACGGACAGGCTCGTTGGATTCCCGATCGGCGGTGCGCAATGTCCAGGCCTGCTCCCTGGCGTTGGATGCGGCCACCGGCAATAGACAGCTTCCGGCGAGGCGGGCTCGGGCGTTTCTTCGAAGTGGAGGCCGCGAGCGGCATGGTGTTGCTGCTCGCCACCGCCGCCGCCCTCGGCTGGGCCAACTCTGCGTGGCGAGCCACGTACGAGATCTTCTGGCAGTGGCCGGGTCACGACCCGTCGCTCCGCTGGTGGGTGAACGACGGGCTGATGAGCATCTTCTTTCTCGTGGTGGGACTGGAGATTCGCGGCGAGCTCCATGACGGAGCCCTCTGCGGCCTCAGGCAAGCCATGGTGCCCCTGGTGGCCGCGGCAGGCGGGGTCCTGACGCCGGCACTTCTTTACCTGGCGATGACGAGCAACGCCGGACTGGAGCGAGGGTGGGCCATCCCCACGCCAACGGATATCGCGTTCGCGATCGGCGTGCTGACTGTACTGGGGAAAAGAGTGCCGAGCGCGGCGCGCGTGTTGCTCCTGGCGCTCGCCGTCATCGATGACGTCGCCGCCGTACTGATCATCGGTCTGTTCTACGCGAGCGGAATCGGCCTGCCGGGGTTGCTTCTGAGTGTCGCAGCCATCGCCATGGTGCTCCTCTTTCAGCGTCTGGGTATTCGCTCTGCCCGCGCGTACCTGCTTCCCGGAGCGATCCTGTGGCTCGGGTTGCTGCTGGCTGGAGTCCATCCCACGCTCACGGGCGTGATTCTCGGCCTGCTGACCCCACCTGTTCTTGTCGGGACAGATCCGCCTCTACGGCGCATCCAACGAGCTTTGCATCCCTGGGTCGCATTCGGGGTGATGCCGCTGTTTGCGCTCGCGAACGCGGGGCTGGCCTTGGGCAGCTTCATGCCGGGCTCGGCCCAGACTGCGACACTCACAGCGGCCATCGTCGTTGCCCTCGTGATCGGCAAGCCGCTGGGAATCGGGCTGTTCACCTGGGCAACCGCTCGCAGCGGGCTCATCAGCCTGCCCGCCGGGCTCAACTGGCGCGGTGTCGTGCTGGTAGGCTGCCTGGGAGGCATCGGCTTCACCATGTCCCTGTTCCTCACGAACCTCGCATTTGCCGACCCGACGCTCGTTACGGCAGCCAAGTCTGCAGTGCTGTTGGCATCGGCAGTCGCGGCCACCGCGGGCCTTCTACTCGGGCGATTCGTCCTGCTCCCTTGAGCAGGCTACGACCTCGAGGACGCTCTCTTGCGTCTCGAGGGTTGCACGCGGGGCGGCTCGGCCGCTTGCCTCCTGTAGTGCGGCGGCCAGGGCGCATCGCCCTGACCCTGCCGATCGAAGAGCTCGAGCAGCCCGTCGATGGAACCCGCATGCCGGTCGATTGCCGCGTGCGGATCACCCAACTTCCTGAAGCGCTCCGGCACGGTGGCCAGAGTGAAATCGGCGGGATTGCAATCATCGACCTCGTCCCAGAAGAGAGGCGCGGACACTCGCGCATCCGGAGTTGGCCGTACGGAATACGCGGATGCGACGGTCCGATCCTTGGCGTTCTGGTTGTAGTCGATGAACACTCCGTGGCGCTCCTCCTTCCACCATCGACTGGTGGCGAGCTTCGGCGCCCGTTTCTCGACTTCACGCGCGAGCGCCAGAGCGCTGCGGCGTACCTCATCGAAAGTCCAGCGCCGCTCGAGACGCACGGCGATGTGCATTCCTCGCGAACCTGAGGTCTTGGGCCACCCCGCGAGGTTGAATTCCGCGAGGACCGAGCGCGTGAGCAGGGCCACTTGTCGTATCTGCTCCCAGGCGACACCGGGCACGGGATCGAGATCGACACGCAGCTCGTCGGGATGCTCCAGATCATCGGCGCGTACGGGGTGCGGGTGCAGCTCCAGGCAGGCAAGGTTCGCCAGCCAGGCGAGTGCCGCCGCATCGCGGGGTACGAGCTCCCTGGCAACGCGCCCCGAAGGGAAGCGCAGCTCGACCACTTCGATCCAGGACGGACGGGCCGCCGGAGCCCGCTTCTGATAGAAATGCTCGCCCTCGATCCCGTCGGGGTAACGCACCAGCATGTTGGGACGGCCGCCGGCGCCACGCAACGCGCCTTCCGCGACGTCGATGTAATAGCGTGCGAGATCCAGCTTGGTGTGCTTTGGACCCGGAAAGAGCACTTTGTCGGGATTGGAGATCGCGAGCGCGCGACCTGCGACGAGCAGAGCTTCGGCCTTGCGTGCGGCGGCCACACCGCCCTCAAAGAGAAGGGGGCCGTCCGGCGCCGTGCTCCTGCTGGCGTTGATACAGAAAGTCATAGCGCGCCGCCGCGGAGGCGCGCAACCGCCGCGGAGAGATGGGTGCCGTGGCCGATCCCTGCTGGCGCGTCAGCTCCGCCGTGAGCGGCTCCTCACGGTGCGCGAGAGCTGCTCGGAGCTCGGCGAGCAGTCTGGGATTCAAAACAGTCATGGCAGGCCCTCTTGAACGTTGCCGCCTCAACGAGCAATTCGCATGCCACCGCCTCATCCGGCACGCGACTCTACGTCGCGAGGCGATTGCTCAGCACGAAAAGTGCACACAATGGCTGCCTGTGCATAACTGGCACTTTCTGCGCGAGTTATCCACAGAGCTATCCACCGGACGTACGGCGTGTAGGACAAACACCGACAACCCCTCTCGGCGGCTCCCCATTGACGCACGCCGGCACGCGGTCCGACAGCGCAGCCTGCGCAGTTGCCGGCGGCGAGTGCGCCGAGGGTCCATTACAATACCGCCAAGAAGAACATCGCCGCTCAAAGGCCCGCTGCATGACCGCCCCGGCTACCCGCATTCCCGGCTTTCTTTTGCCGCCGTTGCATCGCTTGGCCTGTGGCTCCTGACGGGTCCTGTTCGCGCGCTGCGAGCAAGTAGGCATGGCCACGAGCACCCTGCTGACTTCCTCCCATCCGCCGGGCCTGCGAATCGTCGACGGTCGCATGGAGCTGACTCGCGAGGTCCTCTCGCAGAATGAGCGGGTCGGCACGCTCTACCTCGCTGCGGCCTACGAGGAATCCAGTGGCTTGCGCGACTATGCCGGCATTGTCGGCCTGGTCACGGTACTGAGCCTCGCTGCAACGGCTACGAGCTGTCAGAGACCGTGCGACGCATGCCCTGGTCCGTCAACGCCACGCTCGTCGCCGTCACGGGTTGGGGCCAGGAAGAGGACGTCGAACGAGCCCACGCCGCCGGGTTCGATCATCACATGACCAAGCCGATCGATCCGGCCGCCATTCAGTCGCTGCTTCATCAGATCGATCAGAGCGCGGCCGGCACCGCCGGGGGCCGCTGAGGCGCGCGCCATGGATCGAGCGCTTCCGCACCGCTCTCCAGCTCGAGATCTCTCATCAGGCTCCGTGCATCGAAGGGGGCTCGCAGCTTTGCGTCGGTGTTGTCGAAGTAGCAATACACGTCGCGCATACGCCGCGCAGGCTTTCGGTCGGCCGCGATCTTCATCCCCTCGGCTGGCTCGCTACCGGAATGCCAAGCCCTGATCCGCTTCGCCCACCGACTCAGGGCTTGCCTCGAGTACCCGCTGCGATAGATCTCCCGGTCGCCATGCAGGCGCAGGTACATGAAATCGGCGGTGACATCGTGCGCTTGCGGCCACAGGCCCGCCGTCTCGGCAACCACCAGGGCGGTCCGATATCGGTGCAGCAACTTCACCAACGACGGCTGCAGGAAGCTGGGATGTCTGAACTCGAGGGCGTGGCGGATCCTTCTGGCGGGCTCGATCGTCAGGCAGGTACGCCCCTTCATCCAACGTGCGCGCTTTCTCGCCAGGGACAACGCTACCTCGGTATCCTGCGGAAGCAGGGCCAGAAAGCTCTCCAGCCGCGCGGCGTCGTAGGGGAGATTCGGCGGCAGCTGCCACAGTATGGGACCGAGCTTCTCGCGCAGCTTGAAAACACCCGAAGCGAAAAAGTTCGCCAGCGCGCGCTCGCAGTCCCTCAGCTTGAGCATGTGCGTGATGAAGCGCGGCCCCTTCACCGCGAACACGAACCCATTGGGCGTCTCCCGATACCAGCTCGAATAACACTCCGGTCGCTGCAGCGAATAGAACGATCCGTTGATCTCGATGCTCGTGAAAACCCCGGCCGCATAGGCCAGCTCGGCGCGCTGTGGGAGCCCGCGCGGATAGAAGACGCCCCGCCATGGCGCGTAGCGCCAACCGGATACGCCGATGCGGATGTACGCCGCCAAAGGCTTCAACTGCCGGCGGTGGCCCCGCCAAGGCGCATTGGACCAAGGCTCATCGGGCCAAGGCTCATCGGGCTAGTACCTGGCCGTCGTGCGCGAGTCCGGCCGGCCCCTCCCGAATGGGCTGCGCGCGGGCGCGCCGGGGCCGCTCAGCTCGGCCCTTCTCGCGGCCAGCTGCTCGCCGAGGGACTGCAGATCCATCTCCGACTGGCGTGCCTTGGCGAACATGCCGTCCCGTTTCTCTTCCTCGTTCACGTGATGCTTGATCATCTCCGACAGCACCGTGACCTTGGCTTCGAAGTAGTCATCCCCGGAACCGGACGCCTCGATCTCGGCGATGAGCTTCTTGGCCCCATCGTGCTCGACCTCGGCCTCGTGATGGATGTCCTCCTCGCCGGTCGCCTCCAGGAAAGCCGGATAGAAGATCTCGTGCTCGATCTTGGTATGGACCTTGAGCGCCTGGCAGATCTTGCGGGCCAGGTCCTGCTTGCGCGTGTCACCGCGCGCAGATTCAAACTCCTCGAACCAGCTCTCCACCTGCCGGTGGTCTGACTTCAACAGAGAGATCGCATCGCTCCCCGCGGTGCTTCTCTTGCCCATGCTGCGCCTGCGCGCACTCTTGCGCGCCGTCTTTCTTGCCTTGGCCATTCGGACCTCCACTGTAGGAACGTTATCGACTCTTCTCGACACTAACCCGCAACCGTTGCAGCCACCGTCGGGAGCACGCGGTTTGAGCCGTAAGGTTTCTCCTACAGTGACCTGTTAGACTAGGGCACAGGCGCGGCACCAATAGCGGGGGTACGAGTGCCATCCGGCGTCAACGGAAAAACTCAGAATCCGCGAGTATGTCGAATGCATCGTGACGGCGAAGCGCCCCGAGGCACGCGCAGCGTGTGAGCGGGTCGATCGAGCGGCTCGGCAAGACCTGGAAGAACCCACGGAATCTCTTGAATGACCCTACCAGCTGTTACCCGCCTCCTCAGTGCCCTCGCTGTAGGCTTGGCCTGTACTCTGTTCCTCGCGCCGTCGTTGACGCGCGCTGCCGAGGGCTGTGCCCTCCATGGCCCCGGCTGGGAGACGGTGACAGTGCATTCCGGCAGCGCGGATCGGAAAATGCGCGTGTACGTGCCGGCCTCTGCGGCCGGACGCTCCGGTTTGCCGCTGGTGTTCGATCTGCACGGCAGCGGAGGCAATGGGGAGCGACAAGCGCTGCACTCGGGGCTCGCGGCTCAAGCAGACCGCCACGGTTTCCTGGTAGCGAATCCGGACGGCGGAATTGCCGATCCGGCGAGCCCCGCCGATCGGTTCTATTGGAACATACCCGGTGTCCCGCTCATCGGCACCCTGCAGACGCCGGCGAATGCGCCGGATGACGTGCAATTCTTTCGCGCGGCGATCCAACAGATGGAGCAGTCCGGCTGTGCGGACCCCCACGGAGTCTATGTGACCGGATTCTCCGGAGGTGCCCGGATGGCCTCCTGGCTGGCCTGCGAGCTGGCCGACCGGATTGCTGCCGTCGCACCGGTTGCCGGCCTGCGTGCGGGAGTGCCGCGAGCGGGCGAGCCCAGGACCCCTGATCCGAGCACCTGCACACCCAGCCGCGCCGTGCCGATCATTACCTTCCACGGCGTGCATGATCCGACCAATCCGTTCGCCGGCGATGGTGGACCCCGCTGGGGATACAGTGTGCCGGCGGCTCTGGAGCGCTGGGCGAGTCTGGACGCTTGCCAGAAGACTCCGTCGGAGAAAATGCTGTCGACGCACGTGACCGAGGTGAGCTACGTAGGTTGCCGAGGCGGCGCCGAGCTGATCCTGTACCGGACCGACGCACCCCTCGACCACGGCGGCGGCCACGTCTGGCCGCATCCGACGAGCGCAGCTTCACAGAGCACCGCCGAAGAGGTCGATCAGTTGGATGCGAGCGAGCTGATCTGGGAATTCTTTGCGCGCCACCGCTCCTTTAGACCAGTGAGCTACCGGTAACGGGCGCCATGAGCTTCAGTGCGGGCGTAGCAGGATGCGGCCGACATCTGCGTGCAGCTCGATGCGCGTTCCAAAGGGCTCGGACATCCTGGCCAGTCGCCCGATGATGTAGCCCGCTTTGGCACCGGTCGCCGCGGACGGCAAACCCCGGGTTTGGAGGAACCGGTTGTTCGCGTACGGGTCGTGGGCATCCGGCTGGCCCTCACCGATGGAGTTCAGGGCGATGGGCAGCAGGGTGATTCCCTGGAGAGTCCTGCCACGAAACTCCACGCGTGCCACGACGCTCTCCCAGGCGATGGGCTCGTCGATGTAGGTGAGCGTAGCCGGCAGGTTATAGATGAAGTTACCGAGGTCATAGAAAATGGGCCGTCCCTGGAAGATCTCCACCCCGTGCAGCAGAGGGGCGCCATGCATGACGACGATGTCGGCGCCCGCCGCCACTTCCGCGTGCGTCCACTTCACCAGCCAGGGGTCGGGAGCCAGCCGCTCGGGCATTCCTTCGTTGAAGAGCGTCGCGAACGCTTTATCGCCAAAGACATGGTTGTGCTGATAGACGATGACGAGGTCGGCGTGCTGTCGGGCGGTACGGATGCTGCTGAGGATGCGAGCCGCATCCTCGGGGTCGGGAGCGTTGGCCGCCGCTCCCGGCAGATCGGCAGTCGCCTCATTGGGTCGGCCTCCTGCGTCGACTCGCAGCTCATTCACGCCCGGCCGCTCGGCCGTGGCGTTGCCCCCGGGCGTAATCAGTCCCGAGGCGCTCCCGATGAGCGCAACGGTCATGTTCGCTACATGCAGGTATGCGGGCGCCACGGCATCGGCCAGGTTGGCTCCGGTTCCGGCATGCGCGATGCCGCGCCGGTTGAGCTCCTGGAGCGTGTTCCGGATCCCCGGGGCTCCGAGATCGAAGGCGTGATTGCCGGACAGCGACAGCAGATTGAAGCCGAGCGCCTGCAGGGCATCCAGCGACTCTGGCGGTGTGAGAAATCCTCTGCCCTGCTGCACGGACTGCCCGTTCTCGGCAATCGCCGCTTCCAGATGAGTGAACACCACATCGCCTTGCAGGAGTGCTCGGATCCGTGGAACCGCCGCAGGAACGGTCGCGCGCAGATCCGATCTGATCATCGACTGGCCGGTCAGGACGACCGTGAGGGGCTGCTGCGCGACCGCCGCAGTGCCACCGAGTGAGGCGAATGCCGCCGCGGCGACGATGAGGACGCGCATGGCGCATGATCCGCTCGCGCAGCGAGGCTTGCGCCCTGCTGCGCGATGTCTCATTTGTTGACCTGAGCTGTCTCCGCAGCGTGCGTCTTCGGAGTCAGCGGCTCCAGAAGCGCCACGGTCGCCGCCCGGCTGGCATCGTCGCCCCGAGGTGGCGGCGGTCCGGGACCCACATGAGGGGGATCGCGCGCGTAGTCGAGGGCGGTCTTGCCCGCGGAATCGAATACCGCCGGATTCGCGCCGCGATCGATCAAGTGCTTGACGACTCTGTCCCATCCCGCTTCGGCAGCGGAGAACAGCGCTGTCTGGCCCTCGTGGTCGCGGCCCTGGATGTAGGCGACCATCTTGGCCGTGTGGGTATGACTGTTGGTGACACGAGCGTTGATGTTCGCACCCGCATCGAGCAGCAGGTCGATCGTCTTGATCGCGCGCTCCTGCAGATCCTTGGGATGATGGGCCCGGGTGCCGATGATGGCACTGCCGACGCCCCCTCGACCCGAACCGCTCATGCTCGCCGCGGCCATCAGCGGCGTGATCTGGAACACGTTCGCTGCATCGACGGTAGCGCCATGCGCTAGCAGCGCCTTGATGGCCTCATCGTCGTAGCTGAGCGTGGCAACCATCAGCGGGCCGGTACCCCCGCGCATCATGTAGTCGGCGAAGCGCCCCCTGCCGTTGCCGTTGGGGCGCATGCGGGTGAGCTCGTGGTTGGGATCGACGCCCATCGACAGCAGCCGGTTGACGACGTCCATCGCCGTTGCCGTGCTCTTCGGATGCGGCGCCACTTGCAGCTCGAACCCCTGGAAGTTGCCATTGCCGGCGCCGCTCGAGCCGCCGTAGGAGTTCATGTCGACCGCGGTGTACAGGGGAGTACGGCCGGTCATGTCCCAGATGCTCGGGTTGGCGCCCTTGTCGAGCAGGAACATCGCGATGTCGAAGCTGTGGGCATCGATCGCATTGATCAGCGGAGTGACGCCGTCGGGGTTGGGCTGATTGACATCCGCCCCTGCCTTGACGATCGAGACCGCGCATTGGAGGCAGCCGGAGCGCGTAGCGTAGAGCAGCGCGGTGAGCCCGCCAGTCGAACGGAACTGCGCACGCGGCTCAGAGGTCATCTGGCGCTGCCAGTCGTCATACTTCCCACGCACTTTGACGTCCGCGTGGTGCTTGAGAAGCAGATCGACTACGTCCGGATGATTTTCCGCCGCGGCCCACATGAGCGCGGTCTGGCCGCGGAAGTTCTCCACGGCATTCACGTGCGCGCCCTTGCTGATCAGCATCTGCGCAATCGGCACCGAGCCGACGGAAGAGGCCAGCATCAGCGCAGTCTGGCCATCCTGGTTGGCGGAGTCCGGATCGGCGCCCGCATCGAGCAGCATGCGCACCAGATCGGCGTCGTCCAGCTTCACCGCCTCGGTCAGCGGCGTCGCGCCGAAGTTGTTGGTGATCTTGGCCTGCGCGCCCTTCTTCAGCAGCGCACGCACCATCTCGTGATCGACCTTGTAGGTCGCCCAGAGCAGCGGTGTCGAGCCATCGGGATCGGCGGCGTTGACGTCGATGTCCGGGGAGGTGATCGCGGCCAGGACGGCCTCGCGATTACCCGCGCGGATGAGATCGGTCAGGGTCTGCGGCCCGGATGCAGCGTATGCCCATGCCCCCGCCCCGAGCGACAGCAAAGCGGCGGCCAGCGCTCCAGCAGTTGACTTAAACAATGTTGCCTCCGAAATTCGTGTAGTGCGCCCAGTTGCCCTTGCTGACGTCATACAGGAAGCGGAAAGGATCCTGGAACTTGCGGGGGATCTCGTTCATCACGCCCTCATCCAGCATGTCCTTGGCGCTGCGCCCGTGATCCGTCAGCTCCGTCGTCCGGTCGTACAGGTGCTTCATCATGTCCGTTTCGGCCTGCAGCTCGGCACG
>Ga0105240_10000563_pt1 | contig 68687 bp, 59 predicted proteins | sample KBSC54metaG_FD_80426 | JGI IMG/M metagenome (GOLD analysis project Ga0105240, IMG submission 80426) | Corn rhizosphere microbial communities from Kellogg Biological Station, Michigan, USA - KBS C5-4 metaG | ecosystem: Host-associated > Plants > Roots > Rhizosphere > Soil | place: Michigan, USA...
AAAGCCAAAATCATCGCTTTTGTCCATTTTTAGCAACTTGATGAACCCAGGACCAATATCCACCCCTACCAGTTCTTCTCCTATAGAAGATTTTAAACCTAGCAAATGTTGTAAGGGTCGCAGAAGACTTTGCTTCCATCTATATAAACCCAAGGACCCGCTCCTTCCTTTGATCGCCTATAACGAGTATAGTTAATTTATCAGAGGTTGTCACATGGAGGTTGCGTGAAACGCATTAGGGGCCTTAACCTGATTGAACTCATGATTATCGCTATTATCGTAACCATTTTAGCCGCAATCGCCGTACCCAATTTTATTCAATTCATGCAACGTTATCGTCTGGTATCGACCGTACAAAGCATTTATTACAATCTGCAGTATGCTCGCAGCGAAGCACTCAAAAGGGCAACCACTGTTTATATCAGCTTTCAAACCGGCAGTAGCTGGTGTTATGGCATTAATACCGGCAGTACTTGCACTTGTACCACACCCAGCGGTTGTAATTTAGGGACTTATACAACCCCCAGCTCACAATTAACCTCACTGTCCTTGAGTGGCTTTACCAACTTTAGTTTTGATAGCTCTCGCGGCACCGCCAGTTCCACCGGCACCATCACCCTCACCGTCGTTGGCGGCACTTCCTCCATGGGCATTGACGTGGGCAGTCTAGGCAATCTTCAAATGTGCTCCAACAACATTAGTGGATATCCAGCATGCTGAAAAAATTATTTCAATTTTCTGGCTTTACGCTCACCGAGCTGGTCATCGCCTTAGCACTCAATGGCTTTATTATCGTGGGACTAATCGCTATTTTTGTGAGTGGACTAACTCACTATAACACCATGTTTCAAACCAACCAGCTCTATACGGAATTACATGCCGCCATGGACATTATGGTTATGGATATTCGCCGGGCAGGCTACTGGTCACAAGCCAGCAGTATTATTGGCACTCATTCAAACACCAATCCCTTTATGGCTTCCGGCGCTGATATTAGCGTGAATGGTTCAAACAACTGTATTTTATTCACTTACGATCATACCAATTCAGGCTCTTTACCCAGCATTTCTTCTTCATACGATGACTTACGATATGGCTATCGTCTCAGTGGAGGCGCCGTTCAATCTCGCCCCTGGGGAGCGACCTTTGCTTGTACCGCTGCAGCCAGCAATTGGACCAATATCACCGATACTAATACTATCAATGTTAGCGCTCTGAATTTTGCCCTCAGCACGCAAGTGGTTACTGTGGGCTCGCATACCATGACCATCCGTTACGTTACTATTACCTTAACCGGTAAATTACTCAGCAATACTGCCATTACTGAAACTTTGGTTGAGAATGTTCGGATTGCCAATGATAAATACACCTAATAAATTTTCTCAGCGTCAAATGATTAATGGGTGTTTCCAAAAAAAGAGCTCGGGCATTTCCATTCTCATGATCGCTATCACCCTCTTACTGGTATCGACGCTCTTGATTTTCTTCACCTCCATGTATAGCGCTCTACAACAAAAAATGAGTTCCAACCTTTATCGCAACCAACAAGCTTTTGAAGCAGCACAGGCGGGAATCGAAGCTGCTATTCCTTATTTTCAAGGCAATTCTAGTGCCATCATCGCCAGCGCCAGTGGCGGTTATCTAACGGCCTATGTGAATACCAGCACCAGTAATGTCGCCCTGGCCAATGGCAGCAAATATACTTTTGTGTACACCAATCCCACGGCGAGTAATTACAATCTAATTACCATTACCTCAACAGGGGTTAATGCTGATGGCACTGCAACACGCATTCTTAAACAACAGATCCAAAATTACAGTACCAGCACCTTCGTTACACCCACCGTCACGATTTCTACTCAAGGCAATGTCATGCTCAGCAATAATGCAGCCATCAATAATAGCTCAACCAATCTCAATATTCATTCGGGCAGTTTTGTGAGCTTTACTAACAGCTCTCATACCACTACCAGCTCGGGAGTCAGCTCTAATTCCTCAACTACAGGATCTGATCTTCAACAAAATGACAGCTCCTTGGCTAGTATGTCCGTGAATAATTATTTTCAAAGTATTTTTGGCACTACTCAAGCCAATGTACAAAGTGCTGCGAACTATACTTACACACATAGTTCTAATTTCAATTATAGTACCGCTTTAAATGGGGTCACAGGCTCTGTTATCTGGATCAATCAAACCGGAGGAACTGCCTCGATTACTAATAATGCGGTGATTGGCTCAGCAGCAAAACCGGTTATCCTCATCATCAATGGTGGCAGCTTATCCATGGATAATTCGGTAACTATCTACGGTTTCGTTTTTATTTTAGATCCTACCCATGATACCATTTTAAATAATAGCGCTACTATTAATGGTGCTATCGCCTCAACCAATGATATTAACTTAAGTAATGTTGCCACGATTAACTATAATTCCTCAGTACTTAATGCCCTACCCTCCGTCAGCAGCAGCTCTAGTAATAGTTACGCCAAGGTACCCGGTAGTTGGAGAGATTTTTAAAATGAATTCCTTGCACTCTCTCAGCAAAAAACACCAGGGTATCAGTCTGCTGGTATTAGTGATTACGCTCTTACTGGTTTCCACTTTATTGATTCTCCTGGCTGCTCAATATAGTGTTTTACAGCAAAAAATCAGCTCTAATCTTTACCGCAACCAGCAGGCCTTTGAGGCAGCGCAAGCAGGCATTGAAGCGGCCACTCCCTATTTTCAAGATAACTCCAGCGCCATTACCGCTGGCGCTAGCGGCGGGTATCTCACACCCTATATTAATTCCAGCACCAGAAACGTCGCCCTGGCCAACGGTAGTAAATATTCCTTTGTCTACAGCAATCCAGTTGCTAATAATTTCCAACTAATCACTATCACTTCCACGGGAAAAAACGCCGACGGCACTTCAATACGCACCCTAACCCAGCAAATCCAAATGTATGGCAGCAGCATCTCCACGCCCACTGTTACTTCGACGGCCCAGGGCAGTATCAGCCTGGCTAATCGTTCCTCCATTAATAATAGCTTTACCAACTTAAATATTGATGCTGGAACCACGGTCAGCCTTGCCGGTCGCTCTCAAACAACAACCAGTTCTGGCATCAGTTCAAATTCTTCTAAAACAGGCAGTGATATAACTCAAAACAATACTTCTTTGTCCGGCATGTCCAGCAGTGATTTTTTTATGAGTATCTTCGGAACTAGCGAAACTACTGTGCAAAACGCTGCCAACTATACCTATAATTATATGGTGAATCATACTTACAATACTGAGCTCAATGGCGTAACCGGTTCAATCATTTGGATCAATCAAAATGGGGGGACTGCTACGATTAACAGTACCACAACAGTTGGATCCTTGGTTAAACCAGTAGTGCTCATCGTCAATGGTAATCTCTCTCTTAGTAATACAGCCACTATTTACGGTTTAGTTTTTATTCTAGCCCCTTCTAGCACAGTGATCATCGGCGGTTCAGCCATCATTAATGGAGCTATTATCACTACCGGCAACCTAAGCTTTCAAAGTTCTGGTACACTAAATTATAACTCCTCTGTTTTGTCTGCTTTACCCACGATTAGCGGCGGCGGAAGTTATGCCAAAGTGCCTGGAAGCTGGAGGGATTTCTAATGAATCTAAGCCTGAAGAAGAATAATGGGCAGGGACTGATCGAGAGCATCATTGCTGTTCTAATTATTTCCGGTGGTGTAGTAGCCCTAATACAATTTGAGCACAACCTCGCCTACAGCAATGCCCTTTCGCAGCAACAAGCCGAAGCGACTATTCTGGCTACCAGTAAAATTGAGGCCCTACGCAATTTTGGTGTTATCAATAATACCTCGGGTTATACTTCATATCAGTCCATTGCCACGGGAAACAACACTTCAAATGGCGCTAATGCTACCTATACTTTAAATTGGACGGTAACCACTTCCACCACCACGCCCACTTATAAAACCATAGACCTTACTGTCAGCTGGACTGATCTTCAAAGCGGGGCACAAAGCATTGAGCTCACCACTATTATTGCCGGCGTGGATCCTGCTACTCAGGCGAATGTGATATAACGGCTTCCTCGCAATGACAAAACTTTGGGTAAGTTGAGATAATTAAAATATGAAATACTTACTAGCTAGCAGTTTATTATTATTTTCATTAGGTTGCTTTGCCGCAATTTATATGCAAACCAACCCCAATGGCAATGTCATCTATTCAGACTCACCGGAAAGCAATGCTCGGGCAGTTGCTCTCCCCTCATCGAATGCAGCTATCTCTTTACCTTCCATACAGAACAAAATTAATCAAACAAACTCAGCAGCTGCGGATAATACCGCTCAACAACAATCCACCAAAGAATACAGTCAATTTATCCTGATTTCTCCCACTAACCAGCAAACCTTCCAAAATACCCGGGATATTCAAGTCATTCTACAAGTAGAACCCACTTTGCGCGAAGGAGATAGGGTGCAAGTTTTTCTAGATGATGTTCCAGCAGGGCCGGCCACCAATGATTTATCTCAGTTGTATATACACAATATCGATCGAGGCGAACATACTATTTATGCCGCAATTATCGACAACAGTGGACATGTGCTCAATAAGGTAGACCCTATTACGGTTTATATTCATTATTCGGCCTTACCGACGGGCTCAGGTGGCCTGGTTCCAACAAATAACGCAAATGGAGTTACGCCCTCTAGTCCAGGCTCAGGTGTCACACCACCGGCTAGTCAAGGTTCAGGCATTGTACCGCCTGGTGGTTCAGGAATCGTCCCCTCTGGTAGTGGAAATGGTCAGGTTCCGTCAACCAGTGGAGGCTCTGGGATTGTGCCTTCGCCTAAATCTGGACCACCGATATATTAAGATTCTCTCTTCATTCCTCTCTTTTCCATAATCTCACGCAGGGTTTTGAGAGCAGTCATTTGAATTTGCCGCACCCGCTCACGGGTTAAACCCACTGCCTTGCCGACTTCTTCCAAAGTTTGACGCTCATAACCGCCCAAGCCAAAACGACGGCAAAGAACTTCACGTTGTTTTTCATTGAGTTCTTTTAAGCAACTTTCTAAACCCTCAGTCAACCGCTCATCAACTAACATTTCTGCAGGATCAATGGTGTGTTTATCCGCCAAGGCTTCCACCAAGGATTTACCCGTATTGGATTCTGTGCTTACTTGGGCATCCAAAGAAATCATGCGCTCATTTAACTCCATGATACCGGTTACATCTTCAAAGGATTTATTGAGTTTTTGCGCAATATCTTGAATGCTGGGCTCTTTGTCTTGGGTCTTCATCAATTCACGGGCCGTGGTCAAATACATATTGAGTTCACGCACCACATGGATTGGTAGGCGGATAGTTCGCGTTTGATTCATGATAGCGCGTTCAATGGTTTGCCGAATCCACCAGGTTGCATAGGTTGAAAAACGAAAACCACGCTCAGGATCAAATTTTTCAACGGCGCGTAACAATCCTAGGTTTCCTTCTTCAATCAAATCCGAAAATTCAAGTCCGCGGTTATAGTAATGTCGTGCGATTTTTACTACCAAGCGAAGATTACTTTCAATCATTTTTTTTCGCGCCTTGGGATCACCTTTTTGGACTAAGCGTCCATAGTAGACTTCTTCTTCTGCGCTTAATAAAGGAGAAAAGCCAATTTCGCTTAAATAAATTTCAGTGGGATCTACTGTGGATCTTTTTTCTGGTTTTTCTTCTTCATGATGATTTTCTACAATGGATTCACGGTGATTATCAGGCTTTTCTTCAAATTCAACTAATTCCTCTTCTTCAAGCTCTTCAGGGTCATTTTTATCCAATAACTCTGTCTCGCTAGAGTTTTTCCCTGATTGAAGAGGGCTTTTTTTCTTTTGCATATCATCCTTTTTGCTCATTTTTCTTCCTTTAATGGCAAAAATATTCACATAACCATCAATCTACTATAAGTCAGCTTAAGCTGAGGATAATTATATTTTATCTTATTCCTGCCACTTGAGCGACTGAATCCAAGCAGATAATTGATCAAAAGCCTTATAGTGGGTTAAGTCCAATTGCAGAGGGGTAATAGAAACATAATCTGCATGTACCGCATAAAAATCGGTTCCAGGACCCGCATCTTGTTCTGGACCAGGCTGACCAATCCAATAGATTTTACGTCCCCGAGGATCCATCGCCTTAATCGTTGGTTCAGCCATATGACGGGTACCGAGACGAGTTACTTGAAAGCCTCTGATTTCTGAAAGCGGTAAATCAGGAACATTCACATTTAAAATGGTATCAAAGGGCAAGGGGTCTTGTTCAAGCCGCTGTACCAAGAGAATGGCGATATCAGCCGCCGTTTGATAATGCTGGCATTTGGGACCTTCAAGAGAAATAGCAATGGAGGGTAAGCCCAAGAACCTCCCCTCTGTCGCAGCAGCAACTGTTCCAGAATACAGCACGTCATCACTTAAATTTGAGCCTTCGTTAATACCAGAAACCACCATGTCTGGCATTTCTTTTAATAATCCAGTCACCGCCAAGTGCACACAATCTGTCGGTGTGCCATTCACGCTGACATAGCCATTTTCCATGGTCATGGTGCGCAGGGAATGATCTAGGGTCAAAGAATTACTGGCACCACTACGATTGCGATCAGGGGCAACTACACTAATCTCAGCAATTTTGCTGAGGGCTTTGGCTAAGCAGCTCAAACCGGGTGCATGCACGCCATCATCATTGCTAATTAAAATTCTCATTAACGCACCTTAATGTATTATCTGATAAAACTTCTCGCCCTTCTTGATCATGCCTAACTCTCCGCGCGCCCGACCTTCAGCCATCTCTGGGTCTTTTTTCAAGCGCTCTACCTGCTGGTACAACTCAGTATTTTGCTCTTTCAGGATCTCATTTTGCTGAACTTGTAAAGCCAACTCTTTTTTCAAACGCACTAGATTAAAAATGCCATCCTCTTTAAACCATAGCACATATTGCAAATAAGCAAAAACCAAAGCGAAAAATAATATCATTGGTCTAACTAGGGATACACGACGCATCTGACTAATCCTCCACCTTAGGCATGCTGAAGTTGAGTATAACAGGAAAACACCTGGCTTCCTGGATAAATAGCCTGATCCCCTAACTCCTCAGCGATCCTCAGTAATTGATTATACTTTGCCACACGGTCGGTGCGACAGAGTGATCCTGTTTTAATTTGTCCCGCCTGGGTTGCTACGGCTAAATCCGCAATTGTTGTATCTTCGGTTTCTCCTGAGCGGTGAGAAATAATGGTGTTGTATTTTGCCTGCTTGGCTAGTTCAATAGCGGCTAGGGTTTCTGTCAAAGTTCCAATTTGATTGGGTTTGATCAAAACGGCATTGCCCACCTTGCGTTCAATGCCCTGCTGCAATAACACGGTATTGGTAACGAAAATATCATCGCCAACCAATTGCACCTGTCTTCCCAGTTGCTGGGTCAACAAACGCCAGCCATCCCAATCATTTTCAGCCATACCATCTTCGATGCTAATAATAGGATAGCTTTCCACCAGCTTTTGCAAATAGGTTGCGAATTCAGCTGAAGTAAAAGCATGCTGACCAAAAGAGTAATGTTGGTTTTGGTAAAACTCAGAACTGGCTACATCCAAGCCTAAATACACTTCTTTTCCTGGTGCATAACCTGCCTGTTGGATAGCCTCCACAATCAAATCCAGAGCCGCTTCATGAGAGTCAATTTGGGGAGCGAACCCCCCTTCATCACCGATGCCAGTATTTAAATTTCTTTTTTGCAGCAAACGCTTCAAGCTATGAAAAATCTCGACTCCATAACGCAGTGCTTCAGGAAAGGTGGGTGCACCGAGCGGTAAAATTAAAAATTCTTGGATAGCCAAGCCATTATCTGCATGCGCACCTCCATTGATAATATTCATCATCGGCACAGGCATAGAAAACTGCGACTGAGGGGATAAATGCTGATACAAAGGCATACCGCGATATTGTGCTGCTGCTTTAGCAGCCGCTAAGGAAAGCGCCAAAATAGTATTCGCCCCTAATTTTTCCTTGTTTGGCGTGCCATCCAGAGAAATTAGCAGTTCATCGAATTCCGCTTGTTCCGTGACTGAAAAACCTTTTAAAGCCTTCTGCAGATCCTGGTTAATAAGGGAAACTGCTTTTGAAACCCCTTTTCCACCATAACGACTTTTATCGCCATCACGCTTTTCTATGGCCTCATACGAACCCGTTGAAGCACCAGAAGGAACTGAAGCCCGCCCCAAATGACCATCACTGAGCATAACATCAACTTCAATGGTTGGGTTACCGCGGGAATCTAAAATTTCCCGGCCGCGAATAGCTTGGATACGTGACATAATATTTCCCTCTATATTTCTAAAACTTCTTTCACAAAATGAATGGTTGGCCGTCGCTTACTGGCCAAGGATTCCTTGTCCAAGGCATCCAAAGCAGCCAATAAAGTTGTCATATGACGCGGACAATGCGTTAAAATAAAACGTGCTACTTCTTCTGATAAAATCAGGCCGCGCAATTCTGCTCGTTTAATCAGGACCGCTAATTTTTCATCATCGGTTAAGGGTTGCAATTGATAGATGACGCCCGCAGTTAAGCGTGAAGCGACATCATTCAGGATCAAACCCAGTGATTTAGGCCTAATATTGGCGCTCATCACCAAGCGACCGCCTTCATCCATCAAGCGATTATAAAAATACAAAAAAGCTTCTTCCCAGGCACTTTGCCCTGCAATCGCCTGAAAATCATCAATACAAACGAGAGATAGCTTTTCCAGCCCCTCTAAGATATCTGGAGAATAAGATTTTAAACTACTCAGTGGAAGATAAATTGCGTTCAGTTGCGCTTGGTCCGCCTGATGGCAGCAAGCCTGGGTTAAATGACTACGTCCCAGTCCACCGGTGCCATAAAAATAGAGGGTTCTTTGTCCTTGGCCGGAAGCTGTTTTTTTAAGTTCAGTGACCAGCTCACTATTTTGTTCGGAGAAATAATTGGCAAAGGTTGCTTCATCTCTTAAGCCTACGCTTAAAGTCTTTTGCTTTATTGGTCCTGTTTTTTCTGTCATGCTAAATTCCTAGGGCTGCCAAGCATAAGTTAACTCTTGCCCATTTTCTAATTGCAACTTGAGATGCTGGCCAACAGAAGCCTCTTGCATAAAGGCAGTTTGCGCTCCTTGAACATTAACATGCAAGATCAAGGAATCCCCGTTGATATTTTCAATTTCCATCGCTTTAATCAGCGTAATATGCTTGAGGAAATGCATAACATGCTCAAAATCCTCATGCTGCGCTATTCCCTTAATGATGAGGATTAAATCGGAACTTGCTTTTTCCGTTTGCACGGCAGCATAACGTTCCCCTAAGGTGTTGACCATTTTATTTGCCAACTGATCAATCAGGGCAGCAGCTGAGTTACCATTAAAATTCCAATCCCATTGATCATCACCGACGATTAATTTCCAATGACCTTGCAGCAATGGGCCATTTTGTTCAATACTTCCTATTAATACGCCATCACTATGATAGCGCTGAGAAGCCTTGCGCAGTGTGTCTCCCAAGTTAGCTGCACGGACCTCATCGACAGAAACCTGGTTTAATTCGGTAATATCCATAATAGGCAAAAGAATAGGTATCCCTCTCTGATCAGCTGCTTGCTTCAACAATTGGACCCATTCATTATTGGTATGATTATCAGCAACTTCAGCTAACTGACCCTTGGCTGTCACTGTCATCCATACCAAGATTAGCGGCCGGTTTGCATCCCAAATAGGGATTCCTGCTTGACGTAACAGCTTCCGCACCGCCTGAGTATCAAATTGCACGTTTAAGAAGTAGGGTGTGGCTGCTAAGCCTGAGGGAACATAGCCATATTCTTCTACCCACTTTTGAGCATTGGGCAGAGCAGCTTTAATATCAGGATTTTTTAAAATATCGACGCTACCACTCATTTTGCTCAATACCTGAACAAACGCTTGTTGTACCGCCTGATTTTTTTGCTGATCACTTTGTGCAGTCACTGGTACTTGGGCTGAATTGAGTGTTTTCAATTTAATTGCAAAGGCTGTTTGTGCTAACACGCCCAAGATCACAAGCCAAAATATTTTTTTCATCATCTCACCCATTAGATCTAGACAAAAACTGACAAGGCCGGTTTGACAAATATATGCACAGCTCTCGCCTCCAACATATTACCATAAGTATAGCTAAGGCCTAGATTTTTATAAAATTCTATATTAATATAATAGTTAACATAACAGGAAGTGTGCTAAGACTATGCTAATAAAATCTCAGCTTATCGCGGATCTTAGTAAGCAGTTGTCTGCTATCCCTGAAAAAGACATTATGCTAGGTGTAAACCAGATTTTAAACCTCATGGGTGATACCCTTAGCAACGGAGACCGCATTGAAATCCGCGGCTTCGGTAGCTTCTCTCTTCACTATCGCCCTCCTCGTAAAGCGCATAACCCTAAAACGGGTGAAAAGCTCATGACTGAGCCTAAATACGCTGCTCACTTCAAACCGGGCAAAGAACTGCGTGATCAAATTAATGCCAACCGACATCTCCCTTTGAAGGAAGATGCTAGCGCAGTTGATAACAATGAGGAAGAGGAAGAGTAAAATTCTCGTTCATCCTCTTAATCGTGAACGCGCCCATATATGAACCCGTTCACGACGAGACACATTGAATATCCCTCTGAATTGAATCAATAAATTAAAGTAGACTTTCAGTTCTACAATTTGTTAACATTTTATACAATTCTAGCTAGCACACATCTAAACGAGAAATGCCATGAAGACACACTCTAATGAAGCCAAAATAAATCTTGGCTTGCATCCGAATACTTTTTTTGGTCGAGCCCCAAGTTTACAAAATCTAATCTTTGAGAAATTGTGTAAAGAAAAAGGTGGTCTTGAGAATTTTCTTCACTACCTCAAGACTGATAAAATAATTATGGAGACAACTTTAGCACCCGAAAGAGAGGGCTTGAGAATAGCTTTTAGAGACTGGCTGCATAAACTCTTATTGCAAGCGACGATCGATGATGATAGACAAACAGTCAAAACTATCTTGGATTGTGAGCCTCAATTGTTATTAGCGGATCCAAGTGTAAATGAAATAGAAAGCAAACATAGCTGGCAAAAATCCAGTACCAAACCCGTACTCCTAATGGGGGAGAAGGGTTCTGATAGTATAGATAATGGAATAGAAAGCAAATACACCAGGCAAAAATTCAGTACCGAACCTGCATTCCTAATGGCACAGAAGCTGAGGCGGCTTGAAATCACCAAAATCATGTTTCCTTATTTTGAACAGCTAGCCAGCGAAGCAAAGGAAAACAAAACAGCAGATCAAACAGAAGATCCAAACCAGTATTGGGCATTGCCACTTTCTTTAAAAAAAGCAGAACAACAAAAAAATGAGAAATTACAAGAAGAATATATTAAAGACTACATAGAACCGCTGATTAAGTGGGTTGAGACACGTTGGGAAGAGTCGCCCAGCACCATATTTGGAGAAATAATCTCAATGGTCAAAGCTTTCAGAAAAATCTTATTATTCCCAGATAAAGCTATTATAATTGGTGACTATATTGATATGGAACAACTACTCATAGCAAGCTACAAAGTATTAAATAGATCTTTTGAGCGTTTCTCAAAAAATTCCTTTTTAAGGCTCTTTGTAAATCTCATAACTTATAGCATTCAAAGTGTAATTCCACCTACACTTGCTAAAGCTTACGATACAAGGGTATCTAAAGTGGTTAAGGATAGAAATAGTTGGGATTGGGATGATGAGAGTAGTAATCCGATAATTAAGCAGGAATTCATCGCCCAAATAGACAAAGCACTAGATCACTTATATCAAGCAAGAACGATGGAATTTAGCGTGCTTACAGAGCGAGTGCACGCTAAGATGTACTGTACTTCATCACTGACAAAGAAGTACTAAGCAAAGCCGTGCCTAAAGACCCCTTGTCTCCAGCCGCGATACAATATTATTCTTGTCTAAGCCTGCTAAATCATTCTTGTCTAAGCCTGCTAACGGCCTTCGCAGGGGGAACCCCATTAAGAAATCGGCAAAGTCACTCCCGTCTGCCGCTGATATTTCCCCCCACGATCCTTGTACGAAGTTTCACATAGTTCATCCGATTCTAGAAAAAGCATTTGCGCCACACCTTCATTAGCATAAATCTTAGCTGGCAAGGGGGTGGTATTGGAGAATTCCAAGGTCACATGGCCTTCCCATTCGGGCTCAAGCGGAGTCACATTCACAATAATACCGCAACGAGCATAGGTCGACTTCCCCAGGCAAATCACTAATACTTGCCTTGGGATACGAAAATATTCAACACTGCGCGCCAAAGCAAAGGAATTTGGTGGGATAATACAAACATCGGACTGAATATCCACAAAACTGCTGGGGCAAAAATTCTTGGGGTCGACAATAGCAGAATTGATATTGGTAAAAATCTTAAATTCATTGGCGCAACGCACATCATAGCCATAGCTGGAAACACCGTAGGAAATGAGTTTGCTATTTTCTTTTGTTCTCACCTGATTGGGTTCAAAAGGCTCAATCATCGCCTGTTCCTGGGCCATGCGACGTATCCATTTATCCGATTTTATACTCATTCTGAAATACTCCTTATCACTCAACCTTGATCTGGGGAAACTTGCCCGAATAATTTTTAGCCTGTAGAGAAAGCCCAGCTGCTACCCGCCGCGCTAACTGCCGATATTGCTGAGCATAACTGCCCTGAGGATTTTTAGCCACTGGCGGAATGCCACCGTCCGTTTCTTCACCCAGGGTTTTATCCAGAGGGAAGCGAGACAAGACAGGTACTTTAAATTCTGCCGCTAATCGCTCTGCGCCACCTGCGCCAAAAATATTTTCCGTATGACCACAGTGCGAGCACTGATGGCCAGCCATATTTTCTACCAAACCTAAAATAGGGACATTCAATTTTGCAAACATGGCACAGGCGCGACGCACATCAATTAAGGCCAATTCTTGGGGAGTCGTGACAATCAAAGCGCCACTGACGGGAATTTTCTGGCACAGGGTCAATTGAATGTCACCCGTACCTGGCGGTAAATCAACCACCAAATAATCTACATCCTGCCATTGGGTATCATTCAAGAGTTGCTGCATGGCCATGCTAATCATGGGCCCACGCCAAACCACAGCATCCGTATCCTGAACCAGCACGCCGATCGACATGGCTTGCACACCATGTACCTGAATCGGCATAATTATTTTCTTGTCATCCATTTTACGAATTTCAGGACGGGTTTTAATGCCCAGCATATTAGGCAGGCTGGGACCATAAATGTCTGCATCCAAAATGCCAACCCTTGCCCCTTCCTGAGCCAAAGTCAGGGCTAAATTAACAGCAACGGTGGACTTACCTACTCCACCCTTACCCGAGGCAACCGCAATGATATTTTTAATATTGGGCAGGGCTTTGATTGTACTTTGACCCACATGGGTCTCTATCCGCCAGGCGAGATTCATTTCAAATGGCGTACCTGGAAAGTAGGTAGTCAAATGGGCCTGAAGCTTGGCTAACCAGGTTTCACGGATGCTTTGGATGGGGTAACCCAGAAGGAGATCAAGCACCACTCTGTCGCCTACTATTTGAACGTTTTTAAGGGTCTTAGCTGTCAATAGATCACAAGCCAGGTCCTCGTCAACATAGGCGCGTAGACAGGCTTCAATATCAGTAATGGTGAGGTCTTGCATAAAAAGTTATAATTTAAGGTTATTGGCTTGCCAAAAATACCCTAAAATGAGTTCACTAACAATATGATTCAGAACTTCATTCCACCCGAATTCAAGCATGACCATGACCTGCGCTCTGTGCCTCAGGACCATGATCTCATTTTTAGTTTTTCCAATAACCGCATCTTACTCCTCAATAACCAAATACCGCAGTGGAAAAATCTGAAATCTCTCCTTAATCCAAACACTCCAGCACTCTATTGTTTTGGTCAATTTAATCAACAGGATTGCCTCTTGTTAGAATGGCCAGGCGAACAAATGGCTACCCAAGCGCCTTTCAGCAATAAAAATATCCGTTTCTGTTATGAAAGCCTGGGTGAAGCTTTATTTCTCATTACCGGCCTGGGTAATCAGCTACAATATTGGTGTTCCAGGCATATTTATTGCGGACATTGCGGATCTAAAACTCAGTTAAAAACCAATGAAAGAGCCATGCTTTGCCCGAACTGTGACTTTATCGCCTACCCTCAACTCTATCCCTGCATTATTGTTCTGGTCACCCGAGGTCGGCAGCTCTTACTCGCTCACTCTCCACATTTTCTTCAAGCGGTATACAGCACCCTCGCTGGCTTTATTGAACCGGGCGAATCAGCAGAAGATGCTGTCAAACGCGAAGTCAAAGAGGAAGTTAATCTGAACATTAAAAATATCCGCTATATTTACTCTCAACCCTGGCCTTTTCCTAACTCTTTAATGTTAGGCTTTTTAGCGGAATATGAGGGTGGGGAAATCCAAATTGATCATCAGGAAATTGAAGATGCTCAATGGTTTGAGCCTGAGAATTTACCAAAACTGCCTTTAGCTCTTTCTATTTCACGATTTTTGATTGAGACGCATTTAAATAATCTAGAACCGCGGTGACCGAGTAACTCCATAGGCCTGGATGCCAGCCAAAAGCACGCTGGCATGACAGAAAGAGTGTGGTATAATTCCGCCTTATTAGACAATTATACTAATTACAGCCTATGAAAAAGCCGGCGACAACACTCACTCTGGTCATGCTCAATATCGCGGCGATTGGCTCATTGAACAATTTGCCCACCTTGGCCACAGTAGGATTCAGCTCCATCACCTATTACCTCATTGCTATGTCTTTGTTTTTTGTACCTTATTCTTTAATTGTTGCTGAACTCTCCTCTGGTTATAAAAGAGAAAATGGGATTTATATTTGGGTTAAAGAAGCTTTTGGGCCGGGCTGGGGGTTCACAGCAGCTTGGTTACAATGGATCGAAAATCTATTTTGGTACCCCACTATTTTATCTTTCGTGGCCGCTACCCTAGGCCATATTATCGACCCTACTTTAGCCAGCAGTAAAATCTTTAATCTTATTGCCACCCTCGGCATCTATTGGACACTGACCATAGCCAATTTGTATGGCATTCGCGCCTCTGCTTTGATTAGCTTAATTGGATCTTCGTTCGGTATTCTCATTCCCGGCGGCCTACTGATTATTTGCGGCATTATCTGGTACACCTCTCACCAACCCCTTGCCCTGACTATTGGTTGGCATGAGCTTAATCCGGGCTTGCACAATTATCAAAATCTCGCCTTGATTGTCAGCATTGCCCAAACCCTGGCGGGTCTGGAGATTTCTGCTGTTCATACTCCTTACGTCCGTAAACCACAACAGGCTTATCCGCTAGCCACTCTAGCGTCCACCTTATTAGTCCTCACTTCTTCGATTTTGGGCAGCTTGGCTATTGCCGCCCTGGTACCCGCTTCTCAGATTGACCTCAACAATGGCGTCGCCCAAACCTTTGCTAGCTTTTTGGGTTATTTTCATGTGCCCTTCTTAGAAAATATTCTTATTGTCTTAATGGCCATTGGCGGCATGACTGCAGCCAGTGCCTGGATTTCAGGCCCCTCTGCTAGCTTAGCTCAGGCTGCTGAGGATGGCTGCATTCCTGATATATTTAAAAAATTGAACTCGGCTGGTGTATCCCTACCCATTCTATTCATACAGGGTTTATTAGTATCCCTGTTCTGTTCTGCCTTTATCATTTTACCCACCGTGAGCAGTGCCTATTGGTTTTTGACCGTGATCGCTGGGCAGCTTTATTTGATGATGTATCTCCTGATGTTTGCTGCTGCCATTAAACTGAGAATTAAGAAGAGTCAGGACTATGCTTATAAGATCAAGGGCATTAAAGCAACCTGGTTTGTTTCAATTTTAGGTTCCATCGGCTGTGTTTGCTTCATACTCATTGGCTTTTTACCTCCCTCCTCTCTAGGGCTCAGCAATTACCCTCATTACTATTTGGTTCAGGGTGCTTCATTGGCTATCATGGTCTTGTTGCCATTCCTAATCTATTACACCATGAAACTTAAATCCAGAACCTCAGTCAGCCTGAGTCTTGAAAATAACAATCCTCTCCCTGTCACAGAATAATTGCGGTATATTACTTACGTTATTGCGAGGAGTGCTTTTTACCACGAAGCAATTCATATGGATTGCTTCGTGGTAAAAAGCACTCCTCGCAATGACGTAAAGTGAGAATAGTAAGCAAACTTAGGAACACAACCATGCGAAAAATATTAGTCACAACTGCCTTGACCTATGCCAACGGTTCCATGCATCTCGGCCATATGGTCGACAATATCCAGGCAGACATTTGGGTACGCTTCCAGAGAATGCGCAAAAATAATTGCAGCTTCATTTCTGGCTGCGATGCCCACGGCACGCCTATCATGATTCAAGCCGAGAAAGTTAAAATGTCTCCGGAAAAACTAGTCACTGAATTACGCGAAGAACATGCCCGTGATTTAAAGGATTTTTTGGTTGAGGTTGATAACTACTATACGACGCATTCTAAAGAAAACCAGGAGTTAGTTGATGCCATTTACGAGAAACATCTTGCCAACGCTAATATAGCGACTCGCACTATCAAACAGGCTTATGATCCTGAAAAAAATATGTTTCTACCCGATCGCTTCATCAAAGGAGAGTGCCCTCGCTGTAGCGCCAAAGATCAATATGGCGATAATTGTGAAGTCTGCGGAGCCACTTATTTACCCACCGATTTAAAAAATCCCTATTCCACACTTTCTGGCGCCAAACCCATTGAAAAAGAATCCAAGCATTACTTTTTTAAATTACAAAATTATGAAAAAGACTTGCATGACTGGATACGCCAAGGACATTTACAAGAACAAGTCATTCATAAACTGGATGAATGGTTTAAAGAGGGCCTGCAGGAATGGGATATTTCTCGTGACACCCCCTATTTTGGCTTTAAAATTCCCGGGGAAACCGATAAATATTATTATTGCTGGTTGGATGCCCCTATTGGTTATATGGCCAGCTTTAAAAATCTTTGTTCGCAAAGGAAAGATTTGTCATTTGATGAGTATTGGGAAAAAAATAGCAAAGCAGAACTCTACCATTTCATTGGCAAGGACATCATGTATTTTCATGCCTTGTTTTGGCCGGCACTCTTAACTGGGGCTGAGTTTCGCACCCCGACTGCTATTTTTGTACATGGTTTCTTGACCATTGAGGGGCAGAAAATGTCTAAGTCCCGGGGCACTTTTATCAAGGCCAGAACTTATCTCAATCATTTGAATCCTGAATATCTGCGCTATTATTTTGCTGCCAAACTGTCCAGCCGCATTGAGGACCTTGATCTCAGCTTCAATGATTTCAGCAGTCGCATCAATGCCGATTTGGTCGGAAAATTTGTTAATATTGCCAGCCGCACCAGTAGCTTTCTCTCGCGTTTTTTTTCGGGCAAATTAGTTAGTCAACTCAGTGAACCTCAACTCTATCAAAGCTTTGTTGACGCAGGCGAAGAAATCGCCCAGAAATTTGAGAAACTGGACTATAGCCATGCCATTCGACAAATTATGGCCTTGGCTGATATTGCTAACCAATACATTGATGAGAAAAAACCCTGGGCTGTGAGCAAAGACACTAATCGCCTACCCGAAGTCCAAGCGATTTGTACCATGGGCATTAATTTATTCCGCTTACTGGCGATCTATTTAAAACCCGTGTTACCTAAAACAGCTCAGCACATTGAGGCTTTCTTGAATGTCTCACCGCTGTGCTGGGATGATATTAAGCACCCCTTACTTAACCATCAAATTCAGGAATACCAAGCCCTTATGACGAGAATTGAAGACCAACAACTGACTGCTTTAAAAGAAGCCGCCACAGCTGAAACAAGCAATCAGCCTAGCAAAGCTGCTGAAGCTCAAGCCAATTGCAAGGAACTCATTTCCATTGAAGATTTTTCTAAAATCGACCTGAGAGTGGCCACGATCATCCAGGCCGAGGCCGTGGAAGGCGCTGATAAATTATTGCGCCTGCAACTCGATTTAGGCGACCAACAACGTCAGGTGTTCGCTGGTATCAAATCTGCTTATCAGCCGGAACAATTGATCGGCCGACAAGTGGTCATGGTAGCCAATCTAGTGCCACGAAAAATGCGCTTTGGGATATCAGAAGGCATGGTCTTGGCTGCAGGCAGTGGCAGTGGAGAACTCTGGCTAATCGGCCCTGACTCAGGAGCCAAGCCTGGTATGGTGGTTAAATGAGGGGAAACAGCAAATCTCGTCCTCGCCCCCTAGCAGTCATCCGGGAACAGGAATGTATTGGCTGCACCAAGTGCATTCAGGCCTGTCCTACTGATGCTATCTTGGGAAGTTCGAAGAAAATGCATACGGTTATTGCCGATGAATGTATCGGCTGTAAACTCTGCCTGCCTCCTTGCCCAGTGGATTGCATTGATCTGATCTATCCTGAAAATATCGATATCGACTCAGATCCCGAAACCCGTAAGCAAAAAGCCGCCTATGTTAAAAAACGGGTAACTGCTCGGCAGCAAAGGCTGGAGAAAATTGAAAAAGCAGGGTTAGAATTAAAACCGCAGGATAGTCAATCCTATGTTCAGCTAGCACTGGAGCGGATAAAAGCTAGGAAAATTTAACATTCTTCTATAATTTTAAGCTCTCTGCTTTTGAAGCTACCAATTCTTGCTTTTCTTCATCTAAAAACCGCTGACGTCGAAAGAACAATGAGGAAAAGCTATCGTTTCTTTCTGGCTCCTTACAGAGAGCAAATTTTTCCTTAAATTTATCTTTAGTTTTATCATTTTCAACTTTTTCACGGAGATTTTTCGCCATCTTTGCATGCTCACCAGATAATAGAAAGGGGAAATTTCTGCAAAGAAAAGGAGAAGAAACCGCTTCAAAAAGATGAAGATTGCTGCGCTGCAAGTGAACACGAGATAAGGCTTTTATTTTATAATTACTGGAATAGTCCGTATTTTTATTAGCTGCTCTTTCTGCCGCGATCAAACATTCTTCCGCTGTATTAACATAAGTTTTATATTGCATATCTTTTTCTAGTGCAAAAGCGGCTAATTTCACACTAACATCTGCACGATAATAAAGCGTCACAAATAAATGATTCTGAGCAGCATTATCATACAGTTTTGCTAAAATCTCTTCCGCTTCTTTGAGCGCCGAGAAATTGTTCAGTTTACTAAGAAATATGGCCCTATTGTTTGCAATAACATTATTTTGAGGCCAGAGTGAAGCGGCTTTTTCAAAGCATTTTTTTCCATGGCTCAATTTTTCAAATTTACGATAACGATAAGCAATAGAAGCATAAACACTGGCCAAACACTGTTTAGTTTCCTCGTCTTTCAAGGAACCGCTCTTTTCTTCCTCAGCGATTCTTTCATCAATTTCCTTAACACAAGTTAAAAATGCTGCTTCATTTTTTTCTTCCACAAAAATGAAATTCATATTACTAGAAATAGCTGAAAAACCAAGCAAGCCTATCCCCTTCATTTGCCGTGCCTGGGTAAAGATTTTTTTAGCTTCCTCGGTATTCCCGATATATTGTTGCACCAGGCCTTGCAAATTTAAAATTGCCACTTTAAATTCTAGCCCCAGATCTTTATCATCTTTATTGATTAGGACATTTAATCTTGCTAATAAATCAGTGTGCGTTTTGGTGGAAATTGGCACATTATAGCGAGGATTATTCGCGGTTAAATGAGCACGATAAATTGCCAGACACTTTAAATATTCTTTTATTGACTCATTTTCCTCAGCTTCTGCAAGCTTAATGAAATCATCTGTCTTTTTGCTCCAAATAACTACAAATGGTAAGGCTACAGTAGAATAGATTGACATGATTTTTTCACTCTTCTTTAAAATGGCATTGTATTGATCTATATTATATCAGATATCATTAATCTGTAACCAGAAAATGATGAACCGATATCGGCTTTAAGTATCTGTTTAACCTGATAAGTTAAAAATATAGCATCTCCTCCAAATTTAGTATAAAAAGGAGGTTTATTTAAATTGGTTAGGATCCGCATCATGAAAGACATCGCTATCCGCATACAAAGTGTCAAACCCTCCCCAACCCTGGCTCTTTCTCAAAGAGCAGACGAAATGACTGCTTTGGGGAAACCGGTGATTAATCTCACCGTTGGAGAACCCGATTTCGACACCCCGCAAAATATCAAAAATGCAGCCATTGAAGCCCTCAATAAGGGACAAACAAAATATACTGCTGTCGATGGGACCAAAAACCTCAAACAGGCCATCATCAAAAAATTAGCCCAGGAAAACAAACTGGAATACCAAGCTAAGCAAGTTATCGTTTCCTGTGGCGCCAAACATAGCTTATTTAACCTTTTTGCTGCCCTCTTAAATCCGGGTGATGAAATCATCATCCCCGCGCCTTACTGGGTTTCCTATCCCGACATGGCCAAGATCGTGGATGCCGTACCCGTTGTCATCAATACCAGCATTGAAAGCCATTTCAAGATGACAGCCGAGCAACTCGAAGCAGCGATTACCCCAAAAACGCGGGCACTGGTGATTAATAGCCCCAGCAACCCCACAGGCATTGCTTATACTCAAGAAGAGCTGAAAAAATTTGCTGAAGTCTTGCTCAAGCATCCCAATGTAATCATTATTAGTGATGACATCTATGAGCATATTCTCTGGAGCACTCCTGCCTTTATCAATATCTTAAACGCCTGCCCTGAGCTCTATGACCGCACCGTGGTCATCAATGGCGTATCCAAGGCTTATGCCATGACCGGTTGGCGAATCGGCTATGCTGCTGGTCCCGAAAAACTGATTGCCGCCATGAAAATCCTGCAATCACAAAGCACTTCCAACCCCTGTAGTATCGCCCAGGCTGCCGCTGTAGAAGCCCTGAATGGCGATCAATCCAGCATTTCTCTCATGGCGCGTGCCTTCAAAGCTCGCCATGATTTTATTCTCCCGGAATTACAAAGAATGCCCGGCGTTAAATGCTTACCTAGCGATGGCACATTTTATAGTTTTCCTTGCGTCCAAGATGTGTTATACCAATCCACAACCATGACTAGCGACCTAGAATTTAGCGATTATTTGCTCCAGGAAGCTAATCTTGCTGTGGTACCAGGCTCCGCCTTTGGCACACCAGGATATATTCGCCTGTCTTTTGCCACTTCCACTGAAAATTTGGAAGAAGCCATGAGAAGAATGGGCGAAGCGATAAGGAAGTTAATTAAATAACGATATCAATTCTTGCAGGAGAACTTTTATGACTCTTAAAAAAAATGAACTGCTTCAAAAAGAAGTAAAACACATTGATATCAGCAAACTGGATATTCTACCTTTGGTGGATGCCATGAAAAACACCGCCTTCCAGGCACGTAACCTAGGTCGCGCTTGTGATATTTATGAAACCATGTTGCGTGACAAAAACTGTACCGTTATTTTATGTCTGGCAGGTTCCCTAATTAGCGCCGGCATGAGAAAAATTGTCATCGACCTCATTCGTAACAATATGATCGACGCCATTGTTTCAACCGGCGCCAACATCGTAGACCAAGATTTCTTCGAAGCGCTGGGCTTCAAGCATTACCAAGGTTCAGCCCATTTAGATGATCTCGTCCTGCAAGAATTGGCTATTGACCGCATTTATGACACCCTGATCGACGAAGATCATTTGCGTATTTGCGATAATACTATTTGCGAAATCGCAGACAAATTAGAACCCAAGCCCTATTCCTCCAGAGAGTTTCTAATTGAAATGGGCCGCTATTTGGCAGAAAATCCCAAGCTCGTCAAAAATGACTCCATCGTGCTAGCCGCTTATGAGAAAAAATTACCCATTTTCTGTCCTGCTTTCAGTGATTGCAGCGCGGGTTTTGGTTTGGTCATGCATCAAGTCAAAAATCCTAAGAAACATGTCAGCATTGACTCCGTAAAGGATTTCCGTGAACTCACCGAAATTAAGATTGCCAGCAAAGATTCCGGCTTATTAATGATGGGTGGCGGAGTACCCAAAAACTTTGCTCAAGATATTGTCGTCGCCGCTGAATTATTGGGTGTAGACGCTCCCTTGCATAAATATGCTATTCAAGTCACCGTTGCTGATGAACGCGATGGCGGCCTGTCAGGTTCCACCCTGCGCGAAGCCTGCTCCTGGGGCAAAGTTTCCGTCGTTCACGAACAAATGGTCTATGCTGAAGTCACTCTAGCCTTCCCCTTGATCGCCGCTTATGGATATCAAAAAGAAGCAGCCAAGAATCGCGAACAGCGTTCTTGGAACCAGCTCTTTGAACAAGATCACAACACCTGCGCTCATGGTTGCGCACATAGCAAGGCTCATGCCTAACAAGGAAAAACAATGACAGATTGGACCATAGAAGATGCTAAAGAAGTCTATAACGTAGACCATTGGGGTGATGGTTTCTTCAACATCAGTGACCAAGGAAGCATGCTCGCCTTTCCTAAAGGGGCACGTCATTCTCACAGCATTAATTTGCATGAGCTCAGTGAAGCTTTGTTAAAACACAACCTCACTTTTCCCGTATTAGTTCGCTTCACTGATATTTTAAAAACCCGCCTGGATCAACTTTGCCAAGCCTTTACCAGTGTCATTCAAGAAGCCAATTACCAAGGTAAATATACCGCTGTTTATCCCATCAAAGTTAACCAGCAATCCTCGGTGGTCAATGCCATTCTACAGCATGGTCAAAACCATATTGGCCTTGAAGCAGGTTCCAAACCAGAATTAATGGCTGTCTTGGCCCTAACCCAGCAGCCCAATGCCCTGATTGTTTGTAATGGTTATAAAGACCGCGAATACATCCGTCTAGCCTTAATAGGACAAGCCCTAGGTAAGCAAGTTTATATCATTCTTGAAAAGCTTTCTGAATTGGATCTGGTGCTTGAAGAAGCGACCAAATTAGGCATTCACCCCTCGTTAGGGATTCGCATTCGCTTAGCCACCGTTGGTGCTGGCCGCTGGCAAAATACCGGCGGTGAAAAATCCAAATTTGGATTTTATGCCGAACAAATTCTCTATGTCGTTGAACGCCTGCGCGAAAAGAATCTATTACATTATTTACAAGTTTTGCATTTCCATTTGGGCTCACAAATCGCAAACATTGCCGATATTCAACGCGGCATGCATGAATGCGTACGTTATTATGCAGAACTCAGGCGCATGGGTGCCAATATCCACACTGTCGACGTCGGTGGGGGTTTAGGCATTGACTATGAAGGAACCCATTCACGAAGCTATTGCTCCAAGAACTATTCCATGCAGGAATATGCCAATAATATCATCTACACCTTGATGGACACCTGCAATAAACATAATTTACCACACCCCAACGTCATCACTGAATCTGGACGCGCCTTGACGGCGCATCATGCTCTGCTGATTACTAACATTATTGGTTGCGAACAATACACTTCATTTGAACCCCTGACACCTGCCCAGGGCGACGAAAATCAAATTCTCAAGGAATTGCGCTTTAGCTATGAAAATATCTCTAAACGCAATGCCATTGAAACTTATCATGATATCTGCCACTACCTCAGCCAAGTCAACAATATGTTCAGCTATGGCTTGATTTCTTTGGCAGACCGCGCACACGCCGAGCAAATGTATCGTGCCGCCTGCATGCGCATACGAGGCTTATTAAATCCCTCTATTCGCTCTCACCGTGAAGTCCTGGATGAAATCAATGAGAAATTAGCCGATAAGTATTTCTGTAATTTTTCTGTATTCCAGTCTTTGCCTGACTCCTGGGCCATTAACCAAGTATTTCCCATTTTACCCCTGTCGGGCTTGGATCAACCCGCCACTAATCGAGTAACCCTACAAGATCTGACCTGCGATTCAGATGGCTGTATTAAATCCTATATTGACGGCCAAGCCCTGGAAAGCACCCTACCCTTACCGGCTTTTAATGCGGACAAACCCTATTTATTAGGTATCTTTTTAGTAGGTGCCTATCAGGAAATTCTGGGCGATATGCATAATCTATTTGGCGACACGGACTCTGTACACGTTGAGCTCCAAACTGACGGCAGCTACCGTTTGGTGCAGCCCGAGCTGGGTGACACGGTGGATGATGTGCTGCGCTATGTGCACTTTGACACTGAAAAATTATTGAAGCAGTGCCATCAGCAATTATCCAACGCCAAGCTCTCCAAAAAACAACATCAAGAGTTTTTATATACTTTGACGGAAGGCTTAAAAGGTTATACCTACCTGGAGCAAGACACTGAAATTCCAGTCAAGCCTAAAAATAAAAAAACAGAGAAGATAACCAATTGACTATCATCACCTTCGATCCCAACGCTGCTGCAGCAGAAGATTCTGGCATTTTTGGCCTTCCCTTTACTATTGAAGAAGCTGAATTGGTATTAATCCCCGTACCCTGGGAAGCCACCACTTCCTATGGAGGCGGGACTTCACTCGGCCCACAAGCTATTTTAGACGCCAGCAAACAAGTTGATTTATTTGATTTAGAATTAGGTAATTTCTATGAGCAAGGCATTGCTATGCTTGAAGAATCAGAACAAATTCTAGCATGGAATGAAGCCTCTACAATGGCTTCACTGGAAGAAGTTAATCTATACAGTGAAAAAGTAAACCACTATGTCTATATAGAAGCCAAAAAATTATTAACTCAAGGAAAATTAGTCGGCGTGGTCGGCGGTGATCATTCAACACCCTTTGGTGCTATTCAAGCCTTTTTAGAAAAACATCCTCGCATGGGCATCCTGCATTTTGATGCACATGCTGATCTCAGAAATGCTTTTGAGGGCTATGAGTATTCTCATGCTTCTATCATGTATAATGTCATGACCAAAACAGCCTTAAGAAAATTAGTGCAAGTCGGCATCCGCGACTTTTGTGAGGAAGAATTTGATTTCATCCAGGACAACCCTGAGCGTATCGTCACTTATTTTGATGCCCAACTGTTTGAGGAAAAAGTGAAGGGTCGAAACTGGGATTCAATTTGCGATGAGATTATTAATCAATTGCCCGAAGAAGTCTATGTCTCCTTCGATATTGATGGTCTAGATCCTCGTTTTTGTCCGCATACTGGCACACCAGTGCCTGGCGGCCTCGATTTTCAAGAAGCTATTTATTTAATTAAAAAAGTGGTGCAATCGGGTCGTCGTCTCATTGGCTTTGATTTAAATGAAGTCTCCCCAGGAATTCATAGCAATGAACAAGATACAGCCTTATTAGATAGTGCTGGAGAATGGGATGCCAATGTTGGCGCAAGATTGCTTTACAAACTTTGTGGATATACTTTAAAATCATAACGCTTAACCAGCCAAGATACACACAATCTGGCTATTATTAAAATATTATAAAAAAACACAAACAGGAGTATTTAGCCATGCTTATCAGAACAAATCCGTCCAATAATAACAATAATGCGGAGAATCACCCTTTAACCCCTAATAGCCATCCGCCTTTTCATTTTCAAACAGCGTTAATCATTAACCACCTACAACGATTTCAAAATGATCCGACTGCCCTCCCTACACTACCCTCAACCCCACGTACGAGCTTGTCAGCAAACCCCATTCTTCATCGGCCACACAGAGATATGAACCCTCAATCCAATCCTATCGAGAAGGAGACTATTAATACCAACCCAAGCTCAAATCATTCTCCGCACCACGTCAATCGACAATTAGGAAGACCTTAATTAAACTGGGGTCTGCTTACCCATTTCATTAAGCTTATGAATAGAAATGTAAGCAGACCCTATTGACCTGAATCAAATAGGATATTAGTATCCACACGATATACCGTTCCCCGGTAGCTCAGCAGGTAGAGCAGGTGGCTGTTAACCACCGTGTCATTGGTTCGAATCCAGTCCGGGGAGCAGAATCTGTCCCATGACCTCTTGAAATTTGGGAATCGAAAATACTTCCCTAACTCGTTTATAAGCCTTTTCTACCCAGTGGCTACGTTGCTCTAATGATCCCTGATAAATGCTTAGCATAGCCTCTGCCAAGGCCTTAGGCTGCTCTGGATCAACAATAAAGCCGGTATCCCCTAAAACCTCTGGCATACCATTAACCCGCGTGGCAATAACGGGAATGTAGGCAATCATGGCCTCTAATAGAACCCTACCAAAGGCTTCTTGAATAGAGGAAGAGACATAAGCATCAAAGGCTTTCATGTAACGAAAACCCTCCACAACAAAGCCAGTGAAAATAATATCCTGATTGAGATTTAACTGATTAACCTGTTGTTTTAACTCACTTTCCAGCTGACCCTCGCCTAAGATAATCAGCTTGGCATGAGGACAGAATGCTTTGATCAAGGAAAAAGCAGCGATTAGAGTCTTTTGGTCCTTATTTTTAGCCAAACGTCCCACATTACCAAAAACAAAGGCTTCAGCAGGCACGCTCAGCTTTGCCCTGGCTTCCTCTCTGGAAAATAGCCTGGGCTCGGTATATTCCATATCAATCATATTATAAAGGGTCAAAATCCGCCCTGGAGGCAGTCTCCATACCGAACGCCTTAAATCATCCCTTACCGCATTGGATACACCGGCTAAAATCAATTCCTTAGAGGCCAGCAGGGCTAGCAATAGCTTTCTAGAAAAGTGCCTAAAAGCGCCTAATTCATGCATTACCGAGATTAAGAGAGGGATGCGGCAGAACTTGGCCACCCAAAGCATGACATAGGTAGGTTTATAGCGGTGGCAAATCACCACATCAAAGGATTTTTGGCGCTGCAATTGGATCATTTTTCGAATAACAGACAGTTTGAGCCCCCGAACAACGCTTGAGGGGCAATCCAGAAAAATGACCTCCTGAGCCAGGGTTTTCTGTCTAATTTCTTCGTCTGGCTTGCCCGTTAAGTAAACCACACAAACTTCAACCTCATCTCCAAAGGCCCGGGCATATTGGTTAGAGACATCAATGAACTGGACAGGGTAACTATGGTTAAAAATGAGAACCCTGAGACAGCGTGTATTTCTAGACTTAAGCATGGTAAGATTCAAGCTCTTTATTGAAACCCCTAAACATACCATAAAGGAGCTAGCTTAAAAACTATGGCAAAAGAAGATCAAATTGAAATTGAAGGTATTGTTATCGATACCCTGCCGAACACTATGTTTCGAGTTCAACTCGATAATGGCCATCTAATTACCGCTCATATTTCTGGGCGTATGAGAAAAAACTATATCCGTATCTCTAAAGGCGATCGCGTTACTATTCAAGTGACTCCCTATGACTTGAGCAAGGGACGTATTACTTACCGCGGATCCAAAAAAGACAAGGAAGCAAGCACACCGCCAGGAGAAAATGTGGCGAATGGGGAGAAGTAATTTTCCCTGTCATTCCCGTAACTCTCAGTGTCATTCCCGCGAAAGCGGGAATCTAGCGCTTCAATCCCAGTAGATTCCTGCTTTCGCAGGAATGATACTGAGCTTGCTGCAGTTTATAACAACCATACAGCAAACCTAAACAATGTAATCTCACCAGATTAGGTGACAGCACACCCCAACGCGCAAGGAATTGCATGACATTAATTGCGGCTGCTAGATTAGTTTGAGGCTTAAAAAATCCCTGTGCTTGTAAGCGCACTGGCTGTTTGATCGGTAAAACAGTATATTTCAAACCACTCTCTCTAAAAACTATCATCAAGTCTTGATAGCGCTCAGGCACTGGAAAATTAATTTTCTTTCCCAGTTCCTTAGCCACTATAGCCTCTCGAAGCCTTTGAATGCCCATCTGACTATGCATACGATAAGGCGAAATAATTCGCGGAATAAAGCGATTTCCTGGCATGATTTCCTTTACCTTGGCATTCCAGGCTTCCGTACCTAAATTATCCGCATAATATCCCAGGACATTCATGGTCTTGATAAGATTAGATCCTCTAAACAAATGATCGCCTCTAGCCAAGCCTGTAAGCACCGACATCTGATCTGCCAATCGATGATCGAAATACGTCAAGGCCCTATTATTATAGGGTAAACGTTTGAGCTCTTCCTCAGTTAAAATTTCACTCAAGGTCTTAATAGGAGCAGCAGTTAGCAGATTCACCGCAGAAAAAACCTTGCTTTCCAATACCTTGTTTTCAGATTGCCTGGTCCTAAAAGGAATACATATATAGAGAGTGCGATCAAAGATATTACGAAAATTCGCAAAATTTTCGAGAAAAAACGCTTCGAAACTATCCGCTTTCTGATCCAACCGGAAAATCTGGGGTAGAGGAATCTTTTGCAAAGCCTGACTCAAGTGATCGCCGCTATATGCAGCATCATCTAGTAGAAGCACTGATTTTATAGTTGGATTTTGCTTTAAATAATTCGTTAATTGTTCCGTTCTTAAAATAGCCTCTGGCCAAGGTAGCCCACACCATTCCAGCGCAAGACAAGCAACCCAAATATCACTACAACCCTCTTCAATTGCCTTTAAATCTTGGGGAATCCATAATACATAATCTTCACCCTTGATTTTTGCGATAAAATCATCAACCGTCGTTTTAAGCTGTTTGATAAATCTCTCAAAGGATACATGATCAATATTATCCGCAATCTTTTGCGCTAGAGCTTCAGCCTGAGTATGGCGATGACCCGCCACCCATTTTGCCATTTCGCCCCTATCAGGCGCACCACTAAATTGGGGCAATAATGTGGGAAAATAAAGGCCTGTTTTATTAGCCATTTCGAGCTGTTCGCGGGAAAAAGTTCGAGGATACATATATTTTTTAATTATAAATATTTACCTGGATAATAACTATACATAAATCTGTATAAAAATCCAGACCTAATCGTGAACATGCCCGCATGCGGGCACGTTCACGATTTTACCTTAATTACCCATGTACCTTATGATCCGCATAAGCCTCTTCAATAATAAAGCGTAATTTATCCGCCTTTTCATCTTCAGTAATCGTTACATGGCCGCCATTACTTAATCTACCAAACAGCAATTCTTCGGCCAGAGGCTTTTTAATTTGTTCTTGGATTAAGCGCGACATCGGTCTGGCACCCATCTTACTGTCATAACCATTCTTGGCCAGCCACTCTTTGGCACGCTCATCAATCTCAATCTCCACATTCTTATTCTCTAACTGTGTTTCCAACTCATTCAAGAATTTGTCTACAATGCTCAAGATCGTCGTGTGATCCAGGGCCTTGAATTGAATAATGGCATCCAAGCGATTACGAAACTCTGGAGAGAACACTCGATTCACAGTAGACATCACATCGGGTTGATTTTCATGTGATGAAAATCCAATTGTACCGCGTTCAAGCAATTCTGCGCCAGCATTGGAAGTCATCACAATAATGGTGTGACGAAAATCAGTCTTGCGGCCATTAGAATCGGTTAAAGTCCCATGATCCATAATCTGCAAGAGCAGGTTATAAACATCGGGATGGGCCTTTTCAATTTCATCCAGCAACAAGACAGCATGCGGATGCTTATTGACGGCTTCTGTCAAAAGACCGCCTTCATCATAGCCCACATAGCCTGGAGGGGCGCCGATTAAACGCGAAACCGTATGACGCTCCATATATTCAGACATATCGAAGCGCAGCAATTCAATGCCCATAATCTGGCCCAATTGCTTACATACTTCAGTCTTGCCGACACCCGTTGGGCCAATAAATAAAAATGAACCAATGGATTTACTGGAATCACGTAGACCCGAGCGAGCGAGTTTAACTGCCGCACACAGAGTTTCAATCGCCTCATCCTGACCATAAATCAACAGCTTCAAATCACGAACCATATTCTTCAAAGAATCGCGATCAGAAGCGGAAACATTTTTCTCAGGAACACGGGCGATCTTGGCGACTACTTTTTCAATGTCTACTACCTCAATAATTTCTTTACGCTTATCTTGAGGCTGCAAATATTGATAAGCACCGACCTCATCGACCAAATCAATGGCCTTGTCCGGCAATTTACGATCTGTAATATAACGAGAAGCCAAACGTGCAGCAGCTTCCAAAGCCTCATCAGAATAACGAATATGATGATGCGTTTCAAAGCGATTACGCAAGCCTTTCAAAATCGCAATAGTTTGTTCAACGGTCGATTCCTTAACATCAATTTTTTGAAAGCGACGCGCCAAGGCATGGTCTTTTTCAAAGACACTCCGATATTCTTTATAGGTAGTAGAACCAATACAAGTCAGCTCACCCGAAGCTAAGAGGGGCTTAATTAAATTAGAGACATCCATCAAGCCGCCAGAAGCCGCTCCAGCACCGATAATAGTATGAATCTCATCGATGAATAGAATGGATCCTTTCTGTTCTTTAATTTGATGCAGCACCGCTTTGAGACGTTTTTCAAAATCTCCGCGATATTTAGTACCTGCCAATAGGCTACCCAAATCCAGAGAGTAAATCACAGAATTAGCCAAAATATCTGGAACTCGACCTTCAACGATGGCCTTGGCTAGACCTTCGGCAATAGCTGTTTTACCAACACCAGCTTCACCCACCAATAGCGGATTATTCTTACGACGACGGCAAAGCACTTGAATCACACGATCCGTTTCTTCCTCGCGACCAATCAAAGGATCAATCATGCCTGATTGGGCCTTGGTATTAAGATTAGTGGTATACATCTCCAGCGGCGTTGAACCCCCTTCTTCTTGCATACCTTCTCCTTCCTCAGAGGAAGGGAAATGACCATAGTCTTTATAGGTTGGTGGTAATTTGGTATGGTTAGGCTTGGTTGTCCCATGCGCAATATAGTTAATCACATCCAAACGATTAACATTTTCCTGACGAATAAAATAAACGCTCTGACTTTCTTGCTCACTGAAAATAGCCGCCAATACATTGGCACCAATCACTTCAGTCTTACCAGCAGATTGCACCTGAAAGACAGCACGCTGAATCACACGCTGGAAACCTAAAGTCGGCTGCGTTTCTCGATCATGGACATTCAATGGAATAGTGGGAGTAGTACGTTCAATAAACTCGGTAACATTATTGCGCAAACGATTAATATTAGCGCCACAACTTTTTAATACCTCAGTGACAGAGGAATTATCCAGCAAGGCTAATAAGAGGTGCTCCACGGTAACAAACTCATGACGTTTGGCACGGGCTTCTTTAAAAGCCACATTCAACGTGTACTCAAGCTCCTTGTCCAGCATGGCACACCTCCGTTATACATTATTAAAAGTTAGTTGGCCTCCATACTCCATTTCAGAGGATGATCATGCGTCCTAGCATATTCACTCGCCTGATCAATCCGTGTTTCGGCAATTTCTCTACTATAAGCCCCGCAAACCGCTCTTCCTTTTGTGTGCGCTTCTACAGTGACTGTTTTTGCTTTTATGTCATCCAAGTGAAAAAATTTTATGAGTGCTTCTATAACAAAGGCCATGGGTGTGAAATCATCATTATGTAAAAAAACTTTCACTGACCCTGGCTCTTTTAAAACACCATCACCTTCATTTAAATCTTTAGACTTAAGATCAATTACAAAATTCATGCTCCTATACCCTTTTTATAGTCGATATTTTTTGCTTTGTAGGGGGTAAAAAAATAAATAATTTTCCGCCCCATTTTTTTAAAATAGCGTCTATAATCAGAGGTATAAAACCCCTTTTTAGAGCCATTTTAAACCACGCGCTGTATTTTAGTTTAAAAATAAATCAATCTCAAGTCACATTTTATACAGTGGTTTATGCTGTTCGTCTGAAGGAGGAAACCCGCTAGGGCTGTCTTGAAGGGTGGAGGATATCACTGCTCAGAAGGCTTGCTATTGACTTGATAAATATGAAAATGTCGTCCCGCGGCCTGTCCGCGGGATCCATAAAGTAAGTAACATCTTCTATATTTATATGCGATGAATAACTGGTGGCCTCTCAACCGCAGAATCAGCAGCGACAGTTGCAACAACACTATTCTGTTTTTGTTTTTGCTCTTGTTCTTGTTTCTGCTCTGGATCAGCTAAATTTGCACCCACAGCTCTCATACCATCTGGATTTACTGGAATACCGTTTTTCGTGATCACAGCAGTCGTGCCAGAAGTCACTTCATTTGCCGCATTCTTCTTGCCAGCTAAACCTAAAAGCTGTCCCAGACAATGGAAAAAAGTTTTAATCGCTGAACCAAAAGCCTTAAGATAATCTCCTAATACCGTGGCTAAACCTCTGGTATGTCTCTCTGCATAAGCATCATGATCAGATTGTGGTTGAGAGAGATAGGTCTGATAGTCATTTAAGACCTTGTTTAAGTCTGCTTCACCATTCTGAACTCGTATCAAAGCCTGCAAGAAATTCTCAGCGACAGTTGAATCATTAAAAACGTAAATCCCTTGATTCCTAGATCTCTGCCAAAAGAATTTTAATCTTAGATTAATACTAGCTTCAAAAGACTTCACTTCGTTAATAGTGATAGCAATATGCCTCTTTATATCTTCCAAAACTTCCATTAAAGCCCTACCTGAGGGTCTAGAGGAACCTCGATCAGAATACGAAGCACCATCACCACCATTAACGCTGACAGAATAATCAAGAACTTTTACTTCTGGCGCACCTTTGATATAGGCTAGAAATGGTTGAGTAGTGTTAAATGTGCCCATTGATTCATTTCCTATTCATTTAATGAACTTTTAATATTATCATTATTTATCATTAAAAGATAGAGATAATATCGGACATAAAACCGGACATTTATATCTAAAGTTATTAAGAATTTTTAAAATAAATATGTTATAATCAAAGACATGAATAATAAAAAATCGGACATAAAATCGGATATTTTAAGCCCTATTGATAGAAATGAACCCCTATCAATGATGGAACCTCTCTTGTTATCTGAAGGTTCTACTTATCGCAAAGAATTAATGGACTTGGTCATGGAGTTGGTTGCTAAATCAGCAGGATTAAGAAACCGCCTACCCTCAGCTATTCAAACTTCTTTAGCCAGTTTGGTACGAGCCATGAACTGCTACTATAGCAATCTGATTGAAGGGCATAACACCCATCCCATTGAGATTGAACGAGCCTTACAAGGCAATTACAGCGCTGACCTCAAAAAGCGCAATCTGCAACAGGAAGCCAAAGCTCACATTGCTGTGCAAACTTGGATTGATCAAGGCGGCCTTAAAAATAGAGCCTACTCAAAATCCGGGTTGCGTGAAATTCATCGACGCTTTTGTGATTTATTACCCAAGGATTTATTATGGATAGAGGATCCTGATACTAAAAAGAAAATGCGGGTAATGCCAGGTGAATTTCGCCAATATGATGTCAAAGTTGGCAACCATATAACCATCAGCCCTGGTGCCATACCGCGTTTTCTCGCTCGCTTTGAATCTGTCTATAGCACCCTAGGAAAATCAGAAATCATACTGACAACAGCTGCTGCTCATCATCGCTTTTTATGGATCCACCCCTTTCTAGATGGCAATGGACGAGTAGCACGGTTGATGTCACACGCTCTCATGCTCGATATCTTAGATACAGGAGGCATATGGTCAATCGCTCGAGGATTAGCTCGAAATGTGGCTGAATACAAAAATCATCTTGCCCATTGTGATTTAACGCGACGCAATGATTTGGATGGACGAGGAAATCTGAGTGAAGAAGCCTTAGCCAAATTCAGTCAATTTTTTCTTACCGTCTGTATCGACCAAATTGACTTCATGGACAAATTATTACAACCGGATTTATTGCGAACCAGGGTTTTACTATGGGCTAAGGAAGAAATCGAACTTAATCATATTCCACCCCAATCTATTCAGATCATGGAAGCTCTCCTCTATCGCGGAGAATTATCCAGAGGAGGTCTTGCGGATATTTTAAATATCAGCGATCGCCATGCTAGGCGATTAACTTCAGCACTGTTTGAAAAGGGTATTCTGATTTCTGACTCTCCTAAATCTTCACTCAAATTAGCCTTTCCGGCAACGCTTGCCAGTCGTTGGCTCCCGGGATTATTTCCCTCAGCAGACTAAATGCTTATTGGCTTAAAAATGAACCTCTTTACCGAGTCAATTGAGTAACCTATAATTGCTGGCCATCTATCCTAAGTAGGGTGGATTAGAACAAATGATAAAAACTATAAATATAAGGTAAAAACCATGTCATTTTTTGATGAATTAGCAATCGCTATTGCTCAAAAAAATACTTCCGCTATTCGAACCATACTCTTCACCCCCTCTCAGTTAGAAGATCGCCTTAAGATGCTTGCAACATTTACTTCCGCTGAATATGCTGAATTGCTTAGGCTCAGTATTACCCATCATCGGATTGAAGTTATCCAAAAATTACTTGAAGAAAAACCCCATGATCTTATCATTTCCTTAGAAACTTTGAACAACCTACTAAAAAGCGTCACTTCCGATCAAGTCAATATCATCGCCATGCTGGTTGATTTGGGTGCAGACTTTAACCATGCTCTCTCAAAAAAAATCAAAAACCAAGGTCATTGGCAATTAGTTAAGACTCTGGAAAGTTCAATTGAACGCCTAAAAAAGTTACGTGAAGAATTAAAACGACAAAAAGAGGAAAGAAAAAAAGACGCAACATCCACTGAATCGCAGCTTCAAGCATTTGCGATGCTTTATCAATTAACCATGAATGCCAGAGTTTCAAATGTATTTTGTTTAGAAAACTCCTGGACCTTACTTCAAGATCTCGATCAACGTCACCAGACTATATTAACTACCGCTGCTCATAATAACGCCCTCCTTAAGGAAATGGATTTTGCCTATACCTTATATACTGCATTTCCCTTTAATACAGATTTATTAATCAATGACCTGCTGCCACGATATCTTAAACAACTTGGCATTCCCCAACCTAAACAGCCCACTCATCAAGATTGGATCCTACAACCGACTCAAGAAATTAGAGCTCAAGCTGGCATTACCACCGAAAGCCGTGGTGAATGCAGTGGGGTATCCTATATGGCCTTGCAAGCCCTGGCGCTTAACCAACAACATCAGTATAATAAAAGAGCAGAACAGCTAGAGAAAACTCCCCCAGAAGCATTACGAAAAAAAATCAATGATGCCCGAATAGTCATTAAAAATCGCGCCCCTTTACAAATAGATGAAAACAAATTTGATGCACATGACTACTCAGAAATTGAAGGTTTTTGGGAATCAGTGACCTTTGCTCAAGATCCAGAACTATACTCCTTTGTTAACATTAGTCATGGAGATTTTGAAAACATCTCTCAAATCCTCATGTCTAAGGATCTTGAAATTCAGGGTGGTCTTTCATTAATAGATTCTATAAAAGGTCAATATAGTCAGAGTGGATTATTTATCTTTTTTAAAACCCTGCAAGACTGTGCACAAATAATAAGATTAAAGAAAAATATTTGCTTATATATGGTAGGGAACTATCACGGCATTATTGTAGCCTATCTCCCTCAACAAGATACCTGGACTATTTGCGATGCCAATCAAGGTCCTAGAATTCACTTCCTTAAAAATACTTGGTTAATAGCACAGAATGTTTTTTATGCAATTTCCATTAACCAATTAAATAATTTTAATGAAATTGAAACCCGCCTTTTCTCAACAAAAACTCAGAAAGAAAGACTACTTGCATTTAACACGATGTGGAAAAATCACTTTCTCATGGCCAATCTACATAGTGAGCCCGAGCAAAAGCGATTAAAGCTATTAGATTCAAGCCCACGACAGCTGCCAGGAATTAATGAACCACTCGCTTTGCGAGCAGCCATTGTTTTAGGCAGAAAAGATTTAGTCCATCAGGCCCTAGAAAATCAAGAAAAAGTAAGAATAAGCCCTAACTTATATGAATATTGTGAAAATCACCCTGAGCTCCTCAATATTCTCTTAGCTCAAGATCCTGAGAAAGGAGCGATAAAAAGTATTCTGCCCCAATATTCTCCGTCTTTCCTAAGGGAATTTTCAAAAAAGCCGGTTGAATACAAGGATAGTGAAGTCGATTTCAGTCCTCCAAAAATGGGGCTTTGATTGAAATACTCTGTATAATTTCGCGCTAAAAAACTGAATAATTAATATCAACATCGGATCTTATCCATTGATTAATCATAAAAAACACCTTATGGCAATATTTCGAAATAAATAGCCTATAATTAAACTATGGATCTTGATTTAAAGATAAATAACTTTAGTTATAAATAGGAGAGATTATGTCTCTACTAAAGCGTAATCAATCTGCGATAGCATTTATTCAAGAACATTTTAAAACTCATCATCTCAATGAATGCGCTTGCATTCCTCCTTTATCACGAGACCATAATCAAAATGCGAGAGATCAAATAGACGCTGAAGTAGTGAACACATTTAAAAATTGGGATAAAAACAAACCGATTCAACTCGTGGATACGATGGGTGGAAATCTTCTACAAACAGCCACTATTATTATTAATTTAGTAAACGCAGGTTTCAAAATTGAAGCCAGCATTATCGATACAAACTATGGTAATAACTGGGAAAGGAATCCAGATTCATCTACATTTAAAGCTATCGAGAGCTTCCTCTCCTTAATAGCACTAATAAACAAATTAACAGACAATCGAAATGCAGTAAAAATTAATGGTATTTTCTCACATGTAGATAGCTATTTAGCTGCTGTTCAAGGAGAAGATCCCCCTCAATATGAGGTTGTTCCTTATACAAAAGATTCACCTACCGCCTTCTTCAGTCAAGTATCAGAGAAAATAGCAAGCAAAGGACCACGTTATATTATTCGTGGCGCAGAAGAACTTGCTAATTATCAAAAAACGATAAACGCTAACTTTACCAAAGAAAATCAATTATTTGGTTCAAATTGCATTAAAAAATATCCGGATTTAATCTTGGGCGTGGATGATATGAGCCAGATGAAAGCGGTCGGCATTGAGCATGGATTTCATAATGAAGATAAAATGCCAAGCTTTGATTATAATGAAGGATATGCGTTTAGTAATGAAATATTAGAACCCATTAAACATCTAAATCATCAAGCTTGTTTTATTTACACAACAAAAAAGCGACAGGGTGCAGATTTCAGCCTTGAAGTCATTATTGATTCACCACATAAAGCCAACAACACATTAGTTTTCCCTTATAATAATGAAGCTGAACGACTTCGCCAACCGAGAAGGGCTGGATAAATATTCGTTTTAAGAAACAGAGATCTCTTTGAAGATTTGCTGATAAAGTGTATCATACAGGCTCATTTATTCATTGCACAAGGAGAAATGGCGTGACTAAAACGGAATATTACGAAACCCTTACCCCAGAAAATTCTGCTCTAGTATTAATTGATCATCAAATCGGCTTATATACCGGCGTAAAAGATATAGCGCTTGACGAGTCAAAGCATAATTTAATTGGATTAGTGAAAGCAGCCAAAGTTTTTCGTCTCCCCATTATTGCCACGACAACAACAGAAAGTATATGGGGACCCATGATCCCAGAATTGCAGGCATTATTGCCAGAGATTGCTATTATTGAGCGCACCACAGTCAATGCCTGGGATGATCAACGGATTGCCAATGCCATAGAAAAAATCGGCCGAAAGAAACTCATTATGACCGGTATAAGCACCGACGTCTGCCTCGCCTTCCCAGCAATTACTGCTGTAGGAAAAGGCTATGATGTTTATGCAGTGATTGATGCCTCTGGGGCATTTACGGTAAAACAAGGTGAACTCGGCGTTATTCGCATGGCACAGGCTGGCGTTAAAACGGTTGGTTATTCTAATGTCATTGTCGAAATGTTAAAAGACAATGCCAGTCCACTGGCTATAGAAGTTTATTCTGGTCTTAGTATGCCATTTGCTAGTTTAGTGTATGGATTGAATCAATATTTTTCAAAAAAGCAGATTTAATCGTCGCAATGACGCTTGTATGATTAAGAGAATAAAATATGAGTGATTTAATAAAAACACCCCAAGTATTTAACTCAAAGGAATGCCTCGCTTTAGCTCCAAAATCAAATTTTCAAAAATTAAACACGCGTACTGCCCAAGTTGGAGAGGGCATCACCATTCACCGGGCCCTGCCTCATCGTGATCGAAAAATGATTGGATCCTGGTGTTTTTTAGATCATTTTGGTCCCTTAGATTTAAAGAACAGTAAAGGGCTTCGTGTCGGCCCCCATCCTCATCTGGGTTTGCAAACTTTTACTTACCTACTGGCCGGTGAAATACTACATAGAGATAGCTTGGGATCGACACAAAAAATACAACCCGGTCAAGTTAATTTGATGACCGCCGGGAAAGGGATTTCTCATTCAGAGGAATCACTTCCGGATAGTATTCTTCACGGCGTACAACTCTGGATTGCGCTACCAAACGCCGTACGCCATATGGAACCCAATTTTATTCATTATGAGAACCTTCCTTCATTGAAAATAAATAACCTGCATATTAATCTATTGGCAGGTGAATTTAATAATATCATTTCGCCAGTTAAAGTTTATTCACCCTTGATTGGATTAGAGCTGAATGCAATAGAAGATTCAACCAGCTTGCTATCCTTAAATTCAAAATTTGAATATGGCATTTTACCCTTGGTTGGTAATATCGAAATTGAAAATCAAGTCCTTGATCTCGATACACTGTTCTATTTACCTTGCGGACACTCTACAATATCTTTTCAAGCCCGAAAAGGTTCTAGAACACTTATCATCGGTGGTGAGCCTCTGAATGAAGATATTTTAATTTGGTGGAATTTTGTAGCACGAACCAAAGAGGAAATGGTTTTGGCAACTCAGGCTTGGAATAGTCACACTGCTTTTGGTGAGGTGGAGGGTTATCAAGGCGAACGATTAACGCCACCACCTTTGCCATAAGAGACCCTCTGTCACCCCACAAAATTCTCGTCTACTGGTTTGGACAAGAATTTTGCTGGGGTGACACAGTGTTCAATTAAAGATTAATTCCCTCGCCCCATTTTTCGGCGAAACATAAATCTTTTAACTGACGACGGCCAGCATAGGGCTTATCATGTCCCTTGCGTTTGCCGATGGCGAGCAGAGCAACCACGCGAATATCCGCAGGAATATCCAGTACCGATTTTACTTTATCTTCGAAGAAACCTTCCATGGGCGCAGTATCATAACCCAGAGTCTCTGCCATCCACATCATGGTGGTGAAAGCAATCATGACATGGCGATTGACCCAGACCGCATAATCAGGCGCGAGTCCCATAGCATTACCCGCGGGAGCACTGAAATTAGCCCTGATCATCTCTTTCATTTTTTTATTTTGTTCTTCATTAAAACCATGCTTGACGGATTCAGCAAGCACTTCATCGAAATCCTGACTGAGAGCAGCACGCACATCACCACAGAACACAATCACAGCACTGGCTTCTTCTACCTTGGGCTGTCCCATAGCTGCTTCACGTAGATGGCGCTTTTGTTCTGGCTGACGCACAACAATAAAGCGCCAGGGCTGAATATTATATCCACTGGGAGCTTGGATACCGGCTTTGATAATAGCGGCTAAAGCATCATCTGGAATAGGTGAGCCATCAAAGCTTGGCGTAGCACGTCGCTCGACAACGGCTTCACTGAGTAAACGTTCACGAAGTTGAGCTTTAGGGGGCATGGTTTCCATTATTCATCTCCTTATGTTTGGCGATCCATCCTTTATCGTATCATAAAACAACCGCCGACCCCATCTGCCCAATCATGGCCTCACCAAAGGTTGAACAAGAAACCTGGGTAGCCCCTGGCATGAGGCGAGCAAAATCATAGGTCACGGTCTTGGCCGCAATAGCCCCTTCCATACCCTTAATAATCAACTCAGCTGCCTCATTCCAGCCCAGATGACGCAGCATCATTTCAGCGGAAAGAATTAAAGAACCGGGATTGACCTTGTCCTGACCGGCGTATTTGGGGGCTGTACCATGGGTAGCCTCAAATAAAGCCACAGAATCGCTTAAATTGGCGCCTGGAGCAATACCTATGCCACCTACCTGGGCAGCCAGGGCATCGGAAATATAGTCTCCATTGAGATTAAGTGTGGCTACTACGCTGTATTCGGCGGGACGTAGCAGGATTTGCTGCAAGAAAGCATCGGCGATGACATCTTTGATAATGATGTCCTTACCGGTATTCGGATTCTTGAAAACTTGCCAGGGTCCATTTTCGAAAGGAACCGCGCCAAATTCTTTACGGGCTAATTCATAGCCCCAATCCCGAAAGGCGCCTTCCGTGTATTTCATAATATTGCCCTTATGGACCAGGGTCACTGAGGGTCGATCTTGCTCAATCGCATATTGAATGGCGCGACGCACTAAACGCTGAGTCCCTTCCTGGGAAACGGGTTTAACCCCAATGCCGCAATGTTCGGGGAAGCGGATTTTTTTAATTTTCATTTCATTCTGTAAGAATTGAATGACTTTTTTGGCTTCGGGGCTATCTGCTGGCCATTCAATTCCCGCATAAATGTCCTCAGAGTTTTCTCTAAAAATAACCATATCCGTCAACCAAGGTTCTTTGACTGGGCTAGGCACTCCTTGGAAATAACGTACTGGACGGAGACAGACGTATAAATCCAGTTCTTGGCGCAGGGTAACGTTGAGCGACCGAATACCGCCACCGACTGGCGTCGTCAGGGGCCCCTTAATGCTAACCACATATTCACGTAAAGCATCCAAGGTTTCCTGAGGCAGCCACACATCAGAACCATAGAGACGGGTCGCCTTTTCTCCAGCGTAAATTTCCATCCAATGAATGCTACGTTTGTTATTATAGGCCTTGGCCACAGCGGCATTAACCACTCGCTTCATGACTGGTGTGATATCAATCCCAGTTCCATCGCCTTCGATATAAGGGATAATGGGTTGATCAGAGACATTTAAGCTGAAATTTTTGTTAACGGTGATGGGTGTACCTTGGGATAGGATTTTAATGTATTGGTAGGACATGGGAAACTCCGTTTAAATTATATTGTCATTGCGAGGAGCGCTTTTTGCGACAAAGCAATCCATGTAGATTGAGATTGCTTCATCGCAAAAAGCGCTCCTCGCAATGACAGCTGCTCTAACTCTCCATTTTAATCTTTGCTTTCTGCATGACACTCTGCTTGTAGAGCTCATACTCTAATACGCCCTGGCTATTTTGGATTTGTTCAGCAAACAAATCAAATTGCTTTTGATCCCTAACAACACCATCGCGCGCACCTTGCAGAAAAATAACAGCATAGCCGGTAGGTAATTGAACAACACCGAAACTGAGCTTACTATTTTGGGTACGTGGCAACTGAAAAGCTCTTTCGATAATAGCAGAAGGAACTTTGTTGGAATAACGGCCAATATAGTCAACTTTATTCCAATAGAGCTTATAAGTTTGGGTAATCTCTGCTTGCGTACTACCCTTTTGCATTTTTTGAGAAATCTCATCAGCCAATTGAGACAGCGCATTTTTAGCCTGATCTGCAATCAATCGATCTTGGATCTGTTTGCTCACGGTATTTAATGGCAGTAAGGCTGGCGGCAAATGCGATTTAACCCGCAATACTACAGCTGTTTCCGGATTAATCTGAATGACATCGCTGTTATTCTGAGAGGTCAGTACATCACTACTAAATGCCACTTCACGCACTTTTCGATTAGCGGAAATATCCTTGCCACCTTTGTCCGGTGTAAACATACCGGATGGATTCACCTTCAAGCCCAAGGATTTGGCTGCAGGCATCAAGGTATCCGGATGCTCATAGGTTAAATCAGCTAATTGGTCGCGCATGGATGAAAATTTTTCTTCAGCCTGCTGTCTAGCAATCGTTTCACTAACCTTATCTTTGACTTGCTCAAAGGCTTGTACCTGGGTTTCTTGGATATCCGTCAGCTTTAAGATAATAAAACCTTGTTCAATTCTGATTGGACCTGCCAAGAGGTTAGCCTTACTCAAACCTAAAACAGGCTTTTGTAAAACAGTAGGTAATTGATTAACACTTAACCAACCATCTAGATCACCCTGTAGAGAAGCATCGGTATATTGCTTGGCATATTTTTCAAAATCTTCGCCCTGACGGATCTTTTGTAAGATATCCTGGGCCTTGGCTTCTGCCTCAGCAGTTCGTTGTTCACCAGTCTTATTTGAAGACTTATCACTGATGGGGATGAGGATAAAATGTAATTTCCATTGGCCTGGCTGGGTGAAACTATTAATATTTTCATTATAATAATTTTTCAGCACTTCCAGAGAGGGATGAATAGAAGTTAGCACATCCTTAAGATTTAGCTCCACATAATCAATGCTCACCTGCTCTGGCGTCTTGAATTCATTTTGATGTTCTTTGTAATAGGTTGTGACTTGATTTTGATTAACGTTTAATACCTTGGGATCTTTCAAAGCACTGGCCGTCAAATTAAGATACTCAAATTGACGCTCCTGATTAACCAAGGCAATCGTATTATTGATCTCATCTGGGAAAGCAATTGAAGTTAACATAATACCGAGTTTAGGTTGGGCAATCAGCAAAGTGGTTTTGATTAAGTCCAACAAGTCGCTAGCTGTATAAAGTGAAGAAGCCATAACTTCCTGGAACTTAGCCAAGGAGAAATGACCATTATCTTGAAACTCAGGAATGCTCTCGAGATAATTATCAATCTGTAGCGTAGAAATATAGTAGTCTTGCGCAATTGAAGCTTGTTTTAAGGCTTCGGTTGAAATCAATTCTTTCAATACACGATCTTTTAGATTAGCTTCTTGCTTACTAGAAATCGGTGAACCAGCACCCAATTGATTTTGCAAATGACGACGTGCCTGCTCATAAGAGAGGGCAAACCTTTCTTTGGTAATGGCTACGCCATTTACCTTGGCTACAATGCCACTGGCTGCACCACCTGTAAAATAGGCGCTAATCCCCCATAAAGCAAACATCAGGATAAGCACAGAAACGATAGTACCAGCTAGCCATCCTTGCGTATGATCGCGAATCGTTTGCAGCATAACTATAATCCTAAATACAACAGGAATAACGATATTATATGGCGGAGTGGACGGGACTCGAACCCGCGACCCCCGACGTGACAGGCCGGTATTCTAACCAACTGAACTACCACTCCTAACCCGCTCTATAATCTAGCCAATGTAATATACCTGGCTTTATCAAGAACACCACAAAAACTTTTGCACCTTGGGTGCTGAGGGATTTGAACCCCCGACCACCGCCGTGTAAAGGCGATGCTCTACCACTGAGCTAAGCACCCTAATCTGCTCAATAAGCCCGTAGAATTCCTAGGCTTCTTCTGTCGCTGCTTCTTTACCAGACTTGGCTTTGTCTGTCTTAACAGTTTCTTTCAATGCCTTGCCAGCCTTAAAGCCAACAACCTTAGCCGCTCTAATGGTAATTTTTTCACCTGTTTGAGGATTTCTGCCTTCACGAGCAGCACGTTGCTTAATTGTAAAAGTACCAAAATTGACCAAAACTACTGGGTCACCTTTTTTCAAGGAAATGGCTATTCCGTCTAAAACAGCATCCAATGCTCTTGTTGCTGCAGCCTTGGTTAACTCAGCTTTTTCAGCAATCAATTCAATCAATTCGATTTTATTCATATATGCCCACCTATTTTATTATCCAAATCTAATTTAACATCCCTTTAACCGCTAAGTATTATTGCGAGATGTGTTTTATACCAATAGCAAGAAACCAGTGTCAAGCGAGATCGGGGATTTTTTTGAGAGTCCGCGAAGATATTCAACACCCTCACCCAACCCTCTCCCACGCAAAAAACGCCTGGGAGGGGGGATAAGGTTTAATGGGCGTGGAAATGATCATTTTTGCGAGTTTTTGACTTGCCAGCAAGCGCCCCTTTAGCCTTACCTTTTTTAGATTTCTTATAATGTGGTAAGGATTCAGGATAGCCTTTGAGAGCATAGGTCAATACTTCATCAATCCAACGTACCGGTTTAATGTCTAGATCTTGTTTAATATTATCCGGTATTTCTTTTAAATCTTTCACATTTTCTACAGGAATGATCACACTCTTCACTCCACCCCGATGTGCAGCTAATAGTTTTTCTTTAATGCCGCCCACAGGCAAAACTTCGCCACGTAGGGTAATTTCACCTGTCATGGCAAAATCAGCACGAACCGGCAGATGCACAAGAACCGAAGCCAGGGCAGTACACATGCTGATGCCAGCGCTGGGACCATCCTTAGGTGTCGCCCCTTCGGGCACATGGATATGAATATCATTCTTATCAAAGTAATTCTTGGGCACACCCAGGAAAGAAGCTCGTTCGCGCATCACGGTTAAAGCCGCCTGAATGGATTCCTGCATCACTTCACCCAATTGACCAGTATAGATTAGCTTACCCTTACCAGGCACGGTGACTGCTTCAATATTAAGCATTTCACCACCCACTTCGGTCCAAGCCAAGCCTTTTACCTGACCAATTTCATCTTTCTGATCTGTCAGATCATAGCGATAGCGTCTAGGTCCAAGGTAATGCTCTAAATCATCAATACCAACAACAGGATTACCTGTGTGCAATTGTGACTTCATTAGAATACCTTTGACGACTTTACGACAAATCTTAGAAATTTCTCTTTCTAGATTACGTACCCCTGCTTCACGGGTGTAATAGCGCACTACATATTGCACTGTCTGGGCTGGAATTTGAATTTCACTAGCCTTCAATCCTGCTGCTTCCAATTGCTTGGGAATTAAATGACGAAGCGCAATATTAATCTTTTCGTCCTCAGTATAGCCAGGGATACGGATAATTTCTAAACGGTCTCTCAAGGCTGGTGGAATATCCAAGGTATTGGCCGTGGCTACAAACATAATTTCAGATAGATCATAGTCCACTTCTAAATAGTGATCGTTAAAAGTGTGATTCTGTTCAGGATCCAACACTTCCAAAAGTGCGGCCGCAGGATCGCCACGGAAATCCATAGCCATCTTGTCGATTTCATCCAGCAAGAAGAAAGGATTGCTAACATCAACCTTAGCCAATTTCTGTATGATCTTGCCCGGCATGGCACCAATATAAGTTCGTCGATGGCCTCTAATTTCAGCCTCATCACGAACACCGCCCAAGGACATTCGCAGGAACTTGCGTCCCGTCGAATGCGCGATAGATTTTCCTAAAGAGGTTTTACCCACACCCGGTGGTCCCACCAAGCAAAGAATAGGCCCTTTCAGCTGTTTCACTCGTTTTTGTACAGCCAGATATTCCAGGATTCTTTCTTTGACTTCCTTCAAGCCATAATGCTCAGCTTCCAAAATTTCTTCTGCTTTAATTAAATCATTTCTTAAAGCAGCCCGCTTATTCCAGGGTAAGGACAGCACCCAGTCCAGATAATTGCGTGAAACCGTGGCTTCAGCAGACATTGGTGGCATCAATTTAAGCTTATTAATCTCAGCCATACATTTTTCTTTAGCTTCTTTGGTCATTCCTGCTTTTTCAATCCGTTTAAGCAGATTGTCCAATTCATTAGGTGAATTTTCTAATTCTCCCAATTCTTTTTGAATGGCTTTCATTTGCTCATTTAAATAATATTCACGCTGCGTTTTTTCCATCTGCCGCTTCACGCGGCCACGAATTTTCTTTTCAACCTGCAAAAGATCAATTTCGTTTTCCAACAAGGACATTAATTTTTCAAGGCGTTTATTAATATCGGTCAGCTCCAGGAGCTGCTGCTTATCGTCTAGCTTGAGACTAACATGGGCCGTGACGATATCGCTTAAGCGACTCGGATCATCAATGGCCAAAACCGAGGCCACAATTTCACTGGGAATTTTACGATTTAATTTAACGTATTGGTCAAATTGAGATTTAATGGAACGGATCAAGATTTCATTTTCACGACCTGAAGCCCCTTCGTCTTCAATCACTTCTACATCCGCCAGAAAGTATTCACTGGTCTCTAAAAAACGAACAATTTTTCCTCGACGCACACCCTCCACTAATACTTTTACAGTACCGTCTGGGAGCTTCAATAATTGTAAAACGGTGGCAATGGTACCAATTTGGTGAATGGTATCCTGGGTAGGCTGATCTTCAGTCGCATTCTTTTGTGTCACTAACAAGACTTGCTTGTCAGCCGCCATGGCTATATCCAAGGCTTTAATAGAACGATCGCGCCCCACAAATAAGGGCACCATCATATAAGGGAAAACAACAACATCTCTTAATGGTAGAACTGGAATCCCTGCCGCTGTTTTTTCTGACTGAGCAGCTGTCATTCTTCACCCCCACAGATTTTATTTATTCCGTTGTACTTGCGATCGGCTGGTCTTGTTGTTGATATATAAATATAGGCTTGGATCCTGATGACACAGTCGATTCATCAATAATCACTTTGGAGACTTCGTGATGAATAGACGGTAGTTCATACATGGTATCCAACAAAGCTTTTTCTAGAATAGTACGCAAACCGCGAGCCCCTGTTTTCTTTTTTAAACAAGATTCAGCGATAGCGTCTAAGGCAGCATCACGAAACTCAAGATCGACGCCTTCCATATCAAAAAGTTTACGATATTGTTTTAACAAAGCATTCTTGGGTTCAACCAAAATATTCACCAAGGCTTTTTTATCTAACTCTTCTAGAGTGGCCATCACTGGCAAACGTCCCACCAACTCTGGAATTAAGCCAAATTTAATCAAATCAGAGGGTTCAACTTCACGGAAAAGCTGATCCAAGGTTTTGGCATCGTTTTTACTGCGAATTTCAGCGGCAAAACCAATACCCGCTTTTTCAGAACGATCACGAATAATTCTTTCCATGCCAGCGAAAGCACCACCACAGATGAATAAAATATTGCGCGTATCGACTTGCACAAATTCCTGCTGCGGGTGTTTACGGCCACCATGTGGAGGCACCGAAGCAATGGTCCCCTCAATTAACTTCAGCAAAGCTTGTTGCACTCCCTCTCCCGATACATCACGGGTAATAGAAGGGTTTTCAGATTTACGGGAAATCTTGTCAATTTCATCGATGTAGACAATACCCGTCTGGGCCTTGGCCACATCGTATTCACATTTCTGCAATAATTTCTGAATAACGCTTTCCACATCTTCGCCCACATAACCTGCTTCGGTTAAAGTGGTAGCATCAGCAATGGCAAAGGGCACATTTAAAAAGCGTGCCAGGGTTTCTGCCAGCAAGGTTTTTCCACTGCCAGTGGGACCAATTAACAAGATATTACTCTTACCTAACTCAATATCATGGTCTTTTTGATTGCTTCTAAGGCGTTTATAGTGGTTATAAACCGCAACTGAGAGGATACGTTTGGCATAATTCTGGCCAATTACATATTCATCCAAGGCACGTAAAATTTCCGCAGGAGTCGGTAAAGGTGGAGTGCCATTAGCCGCTACAGCACGCTCTTCATGGCCTTCTTGCAAGATTTCATTACATAGGGCAATACATTCATCACAGACATAGACGGATGGACCTGCAATGAGTTTTTTGACTTCATGTTGGCTTTTACCACAAAAAGAACAGTGATACATTTTTGTCTTGCCCTCGTTACCCCTACGGTTAGGTCCCATAATCCACCTCTCTATTAACCTCAAGTTATGAATATGGTGATCATTTTTAATATTTTCAAGTCCTAAGCCTTTGATGGCTTATCTTTAGGCTTGGCTGTGGCTATGCCATTGCCTTTACGGTGTTCCATGATATTGTCCACGATACGATATTCTTTCGCCTTTTCAGCACTCATAAAATTATCTCGCTCTGTGTCTCGAGCAATAACATCTACCGCTTGCCCAGTGTGTTTAGCTAAAATCTGGTTTAAACGAGTACGAATCTTTAACGTTTCCTCTGCATGGATCGCAATATCTGTAGCCTGGCCCTGGACTCCACCGATCGGCTGATGGATCATGACTCGGGAATTTTGTAAGCAATAACGCTTGCCCTCCGCACCCGCTGCTAATAGAACAGCACCCATGCTGGCTGCTTGTCCTATACACATTGTACTCACATCGGGCTTAATAAATTGCATTGTATCATAAATAGCCAGTCCAGAGGTAACAACTCCGCCTGGTGAATTAATGTACATGTAAATGTCTTTATCGGGATTCTCTGACTCTAAAAACAGTAATTGAGCCACCACTAAATTGGCAACATAGTCATCAATGGGGCCGCCTAAAAATATCACCCGATCCTTTAATAGACGGGAAAAAATATCATAGGCACGCTCACCTCGGGCCGACTGCTCTACCACCATCGGCACTAAATTTGACTGAATTAATGCTGTATTTTTTTGGTCCATTGAGTTCATTATAACATGCTCCTATGCTAGTAATAGCTTAATTTGAGTTTATTTTTCTGGGTTAGCTTGTTTTGGCGCAATTAGTTCTTCATAGCTAACTTCTTTTTCAATAATTGAAACATTCTCAAGCAATTTTTCTACCACCATATCTTCAAGCACAAAAGTTTCAATTTCCTTGAGCTGGCGTTGGTCTGCTTTAACTCGTTTAATATATTCATCCGCATCAGCATAGACACTAGCAAACTCCGCCAGATACTCATTAACTCGCTCTGAAGAAGGATTCAGTTTATGTTTGGAAATCGCCTCACCCACTAATAGACCCAAGTGAATCCGTTGCTTAGCCAGCTCTTCAAAATAAGCTTGATCTTCCGCATTATGTTTATGCTGGCCCCCATGCTGATTCATCGAGCAATTTTCATCATGCAGGTGCTGAGCTTCTCGAGCAATCAGTGATTTGGGAAGATCCAAGGGATTATTTTCCATTAATTTCTCAAACACCTTTTGCTTCATTGAGCTTTTTATAGAACGCTTTAAATTCAGCTCCAATTGTTTGCGAATCTCAGCATGTAACTCCTCAATATCACCACTCTTGATACCTAATTTTTTGGCAAATTCAGCATCAATCGCTGGCAATTCAGGCTCTGCCACTTCGATGACCTCAATTTTGAACTCCAAGGTTTTGCCCGCCATGCCCTGTAAAAATGCTTCTTGAGGCAAAGTATGCTTAAATGTTCTCTCTTCACCAGCCTTGGTCTCTTTTAGCTCTTCTAATAAATTCCAGCCAAAAATAGAGGGCTCATCTTTCAAGACAAATTCAAGGGGCATACTTTCAGGTGTCAGAGGTTTGCCATCTTCACCATACATTTGAATCTTTCCGCTCACTTTATCTTTTTCGCGTGCAGCCCGATCAACCTTCTTCCATTTCACATGCTGTTCTCGTACACGCTCAATGGTATTTTTTATATCCTGCTCGCTAACCTGAGCAGTCAGTTTTTCAAGTTTATCGATATTAAAACTAATCGGCCCAATTTCAGGCAAAATCTCGAAGGTCGCTATATATTCCAAGCCATTTTCTGCTGAGCTTAATTTGGTTTCAACACGCGGCTGGTTGATGGGAAGCAATTTTTCTTGGCGAATGGCTTCATTTAAAGTTTCTTGAATCACCGAATTAATCGCCTCATTACGAACTTCCTGTCCAAAACGTTTTCTCACCAATTCTGGGGGTACTTTTCCTGGACGAAAGCCTTTGATATCAGCTGTTTTAGCAAACTTCACCACTTCGGCATCAACGGCTTGTTCGATGCGTTGAGAAGGAACCACAATAGTTAAACGTCTTTCCACTTTACTGGGACTTTCGACTGAAACCTGCATATGATCTGCCTCGATTAAAGATTAAAAAATAAAACCCTGCATTTTACCTTGGTCCATAATACTTGCGAAAGGAGAGACTCGAACTCTCACGGGTTACCCCACTGGAACCTAAATCCAGCGCGTCTACCAGTTTCGCCACTTTCGCTTTTTAAACGTTGGTGAATACTACTATAAAATTAGGCTTAACACTAGGAGTCTTTCTTGGGCTAACCCAATGAATATTATGGAAATGATTATAGATGTGCGGCGGAGCCTATTTGCTGACTACACCCTTCCCTCAGTGGGCTGCTACTCAATTTAACGCAGAATCACTCCATCCTCCCCCTAAGGCCTTAACCAACCCTACTGCCGAGGTCATTCTCAAGCCATTTACATCAGCTGCGCTTTTTTGCGCAGTCAATAAAGTGGTTTGAGCCGTAATCACATTGGAATAAGCCACCGTTCCCGCCTTGTATTGGTCAATGACCAGCCTTAATACTGTTCGTGCACTAGCCACTGCCTGAGCTTCGACCTCAGCCTGCTGAGCCAAGATACGTAAGGAAGAAAGATTATCTTCTACATCTTGAAAAGCAACTAATATGGTTTGTCGATAGCTCGCAGCTGAAGATTCAAAAGCCGCACGATCGGCCGCTACCGTTGCTTCACGTAAACCACCATCGAAAATTAATTGCGCCAATTGCGGACCTATAGCCCAACCCACTCCAGGAATCGAGAGCCAATTATTATAATTAGGATGTCCATAACTACCGGATCCAGTCAGTGTGAAGGAGGGATAAAACGCCGCAATCGCCACTCCGATTTGCGCATTAGCCTGAGCCATCAAACGTTCTGCTTGGGCGATATCCGGACGACGCTCCAGCCAAACTGAAGGTACTTGCATCGGTATCGCGGGTGGCGTGGATCTCAAAGGGCTAAAAGGCATAGAGAAGGTTTCAGGAGGTTGCCCAATCAGCATAGCAATCGCATGCTCATACTGCGCTCGCGCCACACCATTATTAATCGCCTGTGCTTGAGCGACTTGCAACTGACTCTGGGCTTGAACCACATCGGCCATAGAAACCACACCGGAAGCAAATTGATCTTGCACCAGCTTCAGGGTGTCTTGATAATTTTTCATGGTATCATTCAAAATTTGCTGATCTCTATCCAGCGCACGTAACTCAAAATAATATTGTGCCAAAGATGCCTGAGAAGAAAGCCGCGTTGAGGCTAATAAAGCAGCACTGGCTTGAGCCCCTGCCACACTCGCCTCAACACTACGATGTACCAACCCCCAGATATCTGGCTCCCAAGATCCATTCAACAAGAGCGAATGGAAAGTCGACACCGGCGAACCACCGGAACTACCCCCCCCTGTTGAAGCAGTACCAAAGGTGCTTGCCCCAGAAGAGTTAACTGAATTAAATGTGGTCCCTCCGGGCGCACGCCTTTGCCGAGTCAAATTAGCTGATCCTGTCAAGGTTGGAAAATAACTGGCTCTGGCCTCATCGATCAAAGATAAAGCCTGCTTAAAATTTGCTTCAGCTGTCGCGACACTCTGGTTGGATACATTTAATTTTTGTTCCAATGCTGTTAATTGGGGATCATTAAAAATTTTCCACCATTGCCCACGATCAAAATCATCTTTGGGTTGCGCCACCTTCCAACCCTTGGGTGTCTCTTTAAATTTCGACGGTAGTTGTACAGTGAGCCGCTTATAATCTGGACCCACCGTACAGGCAGTGAGTAGGAAAAATAATGAAATAATAAGACTTTTTTGAATATTCATTTTAAGTTTCCTTATATAATGCTGTCATTGCGAGAAAGCCGAACCCACCGTGCTCGACACCACCCACTAAGACTTTCAAAAGCCAAATAAATCACTGGCGTGGTATAGAGTGTCATCATTTGGCTCAATATTAAGCCCCCCACAATGGCAATACCCAAGGGTCGCCGTAATTCGGAACCAACACCAATCCCAATAGCCAAGGGTAAAGCGCCCAACAAAGCAGCCATGGTCGTCATCATAATGGGACGAAAACGCAAAACTGCAGCCTCATAAATAGCATCGCGAGGAGACTTATTTTCATTTCGTTCCACTTGTAAGGCAAAATCAATCATCATAATAGCGTTCTTTTTCACGATGCCTATTAAAAGAATAATGCCAATTAAGGCGATGATACTCAAATCCGTTCTAGTCAACAGCAGTGCCAGCAAAGCCCCCACTCCTGCTGAAGGTAAAGTTGAAAGAATAGTGACGGGATGAATGGCACTTTCGTACAGAATACCCAAGACGATATACACTGCAAGCAGAGCCACTAAAATCAAATAAGGCTCCGAAGCCAGTGAAGCCTGAAAAGCTTCTGCAGTACCTTGAAAAGCGGCATGAATAGTGTCAGGAAGATGCATATTTTTGACTGCTGTCTCCACTCGCTTGACTGCATCCCCTAAAGCGAATCCAGGAATCAAATTAAAAGATAGGGTCGCAGCCGGTAATTGACTTTGATGATTGACCGATAATAAGGTTGCCGAAGGCGCAAAATGAGAAACCGCTGCTAAAGGCACTTCAGTCCCCAAAGGTGAATGAATATAAATATCGTTCAAAATCTCAGGATTCTGCCAATAGGGCGGCGCCACCTCCATGACGACATAATATTGATTTCGATCGGTGTACATAACTGACACCAAACTTTGGCCAAAAGCATCATAAAGCGTGTTATCAATTTGCTGATTGGTGATTCCAAATCGCATAGCCGTGTCATAATCAATGCTGATATACGTTTGCAAACCATGATTCAATTGATCACTATTCACATCAACTATGCCAGGCATTGATTTTAGCTGATCACTGACCCGGGGAGTCCACAAATTAAGATCTTGCAAATTTTCTGAAGACAAGGTGTATTGAAACTGCGCGTTGCCTTGTCGTCCCCCAATCACCAAATCTTGAGCCGTTTGCATGTATAATGTTGCACCCTGCACCAGCTTGACTTGGTCACGTAATCTAGCGATAACCTGATCAGAGGATATTTTACGTTCTTCTAAGGGGTTTAAAGAAATAAATATAGAACCAGAATTTGTGGTATTTCCTCCAAAGCCTGTAGTGCCGACAAATCCCACGGCATGTAACACTGCCGGATCCTGATTGACGATATTAATATATTGAGTAAATTTATCTTCCATGGACTGAAATGAAATATTTTGATCAGCCATGATCGTTCCCGTAATGCGGCCCGTATCTTGCTGAGGGAAAAATCCCTTAGGAATAATAATAAAGAGATAAATATTGATAAAAATAGCCGCTACAGTCAGGAAAAGCATAAACCACGCATGCTCCAAAGCCCAGGCCAAGCTAGATTGATATTTTTGTTTCAAAATCTCCACCCAATGGTGATACGCACTGGCCTCTTCTTCTTTCTTAAGATCAGAATGCAAGAGACGAGAACACATCATCGGCGTCACAGTCAGCGAAATAAATAAGGAAACCATAATGGCGCTGGATAAGGTGATGGCAAACTCACGAAACAAACGTCCCACAATACCGCCCATTAATAATATCGGTGTGAAAACAGCGATGAGAGACACACTCATGGACAGCACGGTGAAACCAACTTCTTTAGCGCCACGCAAAGCTGCTTCTAAAGGTTTAAGACCTTGCTCCACATAACGGGTAATATTCTCTACAACCACCACCGCATCATCCACCACAAAGCCCGTGGAAATAGTTAGAGCCATCAGCGACAGATTATCCAAGCTAAATCCTAAGATACTCATTACCCCAAAAGTTCCCAACAAAGACAGTGGAACCACTACACCCGGAATACTCATAGCACGCAGACTACCGAGAAAAATATAAACGACAAAAATAACCAGTATCATGGCAATGAACAGAGTCTTTTCGACATCATGCAGAGAAGCCCGGATAGTCAGTGTGCGATCCATCGCTTCGGTAATATTAATTGCGGCTGGCAACGCCGCCTTTAATTGCGGTATCATCCTTTTAACATTATCCGCGGTTTTAATCACATTAGCGCCTGGTTGTTTGAAGATAACCAACAGCACTGAAGTCTTACCATCGGCCAAGCCCGCATTTCTTAAATCTTGGATAGAATCATTGATCTCGCCCACATCTGATAATCTCACTGGCCGGCCATTTTGATAAGTCACAATCAAGGGGCGATATTGATAGGCTTTAAGTATTTGATCATTGGTTTGGATTTCAGAAGTAATGACTCCATTGCTGAGTTGCCCCTTGGGGCGATTCACATTGGCCGCTGCCAAGATCAAGCGTACCGTATCCAAGTTAATATTATATTTATTGAGCGCCATCGGATTCAGTTCAATCCGCACCGCGGGCAAGGAGCTACCCCCCACGATCACTTGTCCCACGCCCTCAGCCTGAGATAATTTCTGTGCAAGTATTGTAGAGGCATAATCATACATTTGGCCGCGAGTATAAACATCAGATGTTAAAGCTAAAATCAAGATGGGGGCATCCGCGGGATTAACCTTGCGATAGGTGGGTGTACTTACTAAGCTTGAAGGCAACTGACTACTAGCTGCATTAATCGCTGCCTGCACATCACGCGCTGCACCATTAATATCTCGATTTAAATCAAATTGCACAATGATACGGGTGCTACCCAAAGTACTCGAAGAAGTGATTTCAGTCACACCCGCTATCCAACCCAATTGGCGTTCCAAGGGCGTTGCCACTGACGTGGCCATCACCTCAGGACTGGCACCGGGAATAGAGGCGGATACACTAATGGTTGGAAAATCAATTTGCGGCAAAGGCGCTACCGGTAGAAAATTAAAAGCCACCACGCCAGCAATCGCTAAACCACAGGCTAGCAAAGTAGTTGCTATGGGTCTTCTGATAAAAGGCCCTGATAAATTCATTGGAGTAGTTTCCTTATTTATCTTAACGCTGTGCTGTCATTGCGAGGAGTGTTTTTTGCGACGAAGCAATCCACGTGGATTGCTTCGTCGCAAAAAACACTCCTCGCAATGACACCTACTCAGGATTATAAAATCTAAACCAGGTCTTACGCCATTCGACAAATTCCCTCGATAATTTATCGAAAACTAAATAAATCACCGGTGTGGTATAAAGCGTCAGCAGTTGACTCACCATTAGGCCCCCAATAATGGCAATACCTAAAGGATTACGCAGCTCTGATCCCATACCCGTACTCAAGGCCAGCGGCACAGCACCCAAAAGAGATGCTAGGGTTGTCATTAGAATGGGACGAAAACGTAGCAAACAAGCTTCATAAATCGCCTCACCGGGTGATTTGCGATATTGCCGCTCTTGCTCCAGAGCAAAATCGATCATCATGATGGCATTTTTCATCACGATACCAATCAGCAAGATAATACCAATGAGCGCAATCACTGAGAGTGCTTTGCGCGTCAAGATAAGGGCCAGCAAAGCACCCACACAAGCTGAGGGTAGCGTTGACAAAATCGTGATGGGGTGAATATAACTTTCATACAAGACGCCCAAAATAATATACACTGTCACGATAGCCGCCAAAACTAACCAACTTTCGTTTGACAAAGAATTCTGAAAGACTTTAGCAGCTCCCTCAAAACTCGTCACGATAGAATCAGGTAAACCCATACTTTCCTTGGTTTGTTCGATAACCTTAATTGCATCGCCCAAAGCAGCATTCGATGCCAAATTAAATGAAATGGTGGACACTGGAAATTGATTCTGCCGATTAACAACCAGAGGCGCCTCTTGCTGTGAGACTGTCGTGAAAGCACTGAGCGGCACTGATTTTACTGTCGTCGTACTCGTGTTACCCGAATTTCCCGGCGTAGTCTTTATAATAGAAGAATTAACATAGATATTTTCGATCCCATTTGGCCAGCGTTGTAGTTTAGGCATGACCTCTAAAACCACGCGATACTGATTGCTCTGGGTAAACATAATGGATACTTGTCGCTGCCCAAAAGCATCATATAGTGTATCGTCAATCATCTGCGGAGTAACCCCTAAACGATAGGCTGTATCTCGATCAAAACTAATATAAGTCTGCAATCCCTTATTTTGCTGATCAGAGGCCACATCTCTTAATACGAGAGATTGACTTAATTGATTAACCAGAAGCTGGGTCCATTTACTCACTTCAAAGCTATCTGGGGCATTGAGACTGTATTGATATTGGGTACGACTGACGCGATCATCAATCGTCAGATCTTGCACCGGTTGCATGTATAAGGTGGCACCCATAACCTGAGCCAATTTAGGCTGTAAACGCCGAATGATTTCACTAGCCGAAGCATCACGATCTTCAATCGGTTTAAGCGTTATCAAGATGCGCCCACTATTCAAGGTAATATTGGTACCATCAATCCCAATAAAAGAAGATAAATTTTCTATTGCAGGATCATTCAGCACAATTTTAGCCAGCGCTTGTTGACGCTCAGACATAGCCTCAAAAGAAATATCCTGCGACATTTCTGAAATACCTTGAATGACACCCGTGTCTTGCACTGGGAAAAAACCTTTGGGAATCGAGTACAGCAGCACCGCTGTCAACACTAAAGTCAAAATAGCAACCAGCAAGGTTAGGCCTTGATGCTCTAAGACCCAGCGCAGAGAAATACTGTAGCGCTTGATAACCTCCTCAAGAATAGCAGCCGCTCGGGTCTCAAACCAGGACAACTCTTTGGCCTTGCGTCGATGCAGTAGACGCGCACACAACATAGGCGTCAAGGTCAGCGATACAAAAGCAGAGATGAGAATAGTTACCGACAAGGTTAAGGCAAATTGACGAAACAAGCGCCCGATAATATCCTTCATAAATAACAAAGGGATCAAAACCGCGATCAAAGAAACCGTCAAAGACATAATGGTAAATCCAATTTGCGCCGAACCTTTGAGTGCAGCTTCCATTGGCTTCTCACCCTCCTCAATATATCGGGAAATATTTTCAATCATCACAATAGCATCGTCGACCACAAAACCAGTGGCAATAGTCAAAGCCATTAAGGTCAGATTATTCAAACTAAAACCTAATAAATACATTGCGGCAAAAGTCCCAATCAAGGACAAGGGCACAGCAACACTGGGAATAAAAGTAGCCGGAACATTAAGCAAGAACAAATAGATCACCATTACCACTAAAACCACAGCCAGAAGCAACTCCATTTGCACATCATGTACTGAAGCGCGTATGGTAATGGTGCGATCCGTTAAGGGTATGACTTTAATCGCAGCCGGCAGCACTGTGTTTAATTTCGGTAGTAATTGCTTGATACGATCAACCACTGCAATGACATTGGCACCTGGCTGACGCTGAATATTCATAATAACGGCTGGCTGTAAATTCATCCAGGCTGCTTGTTTAACATTCTCCGCATCATCAATGGCAGTCGCAATCGTCGATAAGCGAATGGGTGCGCCATCTTTATAAGCAACAATGAGGGATTGATATTCAGCACTGGTTAGCAACTGATCATTGGCATTAATCGTGTAGGATAGGCGCGGTCCATCAAAACTACCTTTGGCAGCGTTCACATTCGCTGCTGTAATGGCAGTACGCAAGTCCTCTAAGGTCAGACCGTAGGAAGACAGAGCATCTGGATTAGCCTGAATACGCACAGCAGGACGTTGGCCGCCGCTAATGCTAACTAAACCGACACCCGGTAATTGCGCAATTTTCTGCGCCAGACGAGTATCAGCAAAATCTTCTACTTTGGGCAAAGGCAAACTCGAGGACATCAGGGCTAAAGTGAGAATAGGTGCATCAGCTGGATTCACTTTGCTGTAAACCGGAGGGTTCGGTAAATCTGTCGGTAAATAGGTTGCAGCCGTATTAATAGCTTCTTGAACTTCCTGCTCAGCCACATCCAAAGTGATATCTAAACTAAATTGCAAGGTGATCACCGAAGCACTGCTAGAGCTCGTCGAGGTCATTTGGTTCAAACCCGGCATTTGACCCAATTGTCTTTCCAGAGGAGCTGTAATCGAAGAAGCCATTACGGTGGGACTGGCTCCAGGATAAAAAGTGGTGACCCTGATGGTGGGATAATCCACTTCCGGCAGAGAAGAAACTGGCAACAATTGATAGCCCACCATTCCCGCTAACAGAATGGCCACCATGACCAGTGAAGTAGCAATGGGGCGCATAATAAATAGACGAGAGGGATTCATGCTATCGTTCGCCAGATTGCATTATCGAGGGTTCTGAACATTTGGCTTTTGATAGTCAACCCGTGATTATTCTGTGCAGTGATACGATTTAATTGTGCAGCATTGGAAGCAATCACCCGAGCACCATCGGTTAACTTATCAACACCATCCACCACCACAAATTGCCCCGGAGAAATACCCGTAACCGTGGTATAGTTTCCTGTGGTTGCTCCCACAATAACCGACTTCACACTCACCGTATTATCATTATTTACTACATAGACAAAGGGATCCTTGGCCCCATATTGAATTGCCGCTGTTTGTACAACAGTGGCATGATGCAAAATATTGACCAAGAGTTTCACATTAACAAACTGACTGGGAAAAAGATGATTATCTTTATTCGCAAATTGAGCGCGCAATTTAACCGTTCCCGTATTAGGATCCACCTGATTATCCATTGTCAGCAAAGTGCCTGTGGCCAATAATTTTTGTTGGGCCCGATCATAGGCTTCAACAGCCAAAGACTGCCCACCATCCATCTGTTGCAATACTTGAGGAATATAGTCTTCGGCTAGCGTGAAAATTACAGTGATAGGATTTAAAGTATTAATGACTGCTATTCCAGTAGTATCCGTGGTTTGCACAACATTGCCTGGATCCACCAAGCGCAATCCAACTCGTCCATCCATGGGTGCAACGATTTCACAATAAATTAAGTTCACTTTAACCGTGTCAATTAAACCTTGATCGATTTTGACAGCGCCGCGATATTGTTCTACCAATGATTTTTGCGTGGCCAAGGTTTGTTGGGAAACTGCTTTTTGTTTATAAAGCATTTCATAACGATTCAGATCGATTAAAGCATTCGCTAATAATGCCTTATCACGTTGCAGCTGCCCCTCATATTCAACCAATTGAGCCTGATAGGGCCGTGGATCAATTTCAGCCAACAAGTCCCCCTGCTTAACCATTTGACCTTCACGGAATAGCACTCGCAGCAGAATACCATTAATCTGGGTTTTAACGGCTACGCTGTAGGTCGGTGTTACCGCACCCAGAGCAGAGAGATAAACCGGAACATCTTTATTCTCAGCCACTGCCACCACCACTGGCAAACTAGGTGCAGCATGACGGCTTAGCCAAAGCTCACCCCATTTCTGATAAAGCATTAAAATCAGAAAAATCAACAGCAGAGCCAACCAAAAACCATGGCGACGATGAAAGGCCTGTCGCCTTTCTGCAGAGGGCGACGCAGAGTTTAATTGGGGAGCCTTGATAAGCTTCATACCACTCCACTGGCCATCCCTGTCATCAGATGACATGGCATAGCCTGATTCACCTTACTTTTTTTTCGTGCTTTTTACCAAGGCAAGCAATTTGCAACCATAACCCGTAAGGACATGACATAGACGAGCACCATAGGCATTGAGCCACAAGCCCACTGCCGCACCCACAAAAGCAAACATGATAAAATAGCTCACGAGGATTGATGCTAGGAAAACATCTTTTTCACCAGCCAGATTGGCAAGATAAGTCCAAATATGTATAACAAAGGGAACAAAGAAACATCCAGAAATCATCATTGAAAAAGCAATACAGAGTAAAACAATCACCAATTTTCTTTCATTATTATCCATTTTCAGCATCCTTGTATCCATGTGAATGATCATCCATTTTAATCTTTCTTTTCCTAGTTTTACAATGATTAGAAAACCAGGAACTATGGATCTATGATAGAATAAATTCTAAAGGCTAGCTTCTGATGATCACACCACAGGGAGGTTTGGTTATGAATAAAGTTTTCGCCGCTTTTTTAGCTCTTATTTTAAGCATAAATCTCATAAGTTGTTCATCTAATACTCAAAAACAGAATACTACTTTGGGCACTGTGGCTGGCGCACTAGTGGGTGGTGGCGCAGGTGCTTTCATAGGCCAAGGTTGGGGTAAAGCTGCTGCTGTGGGTGTGGGCCTGATTGCAGGTGCTTTAGTCGGTGGCTATATCGGCAATCACATGGGCAGTTCTGACAATGCAAAAATGAACACTGCCATGAATAATGAAACTTATAAGACCACTGCCTGGAAAAATGAAAAAACAGGTGCTAGTTATAGCATGACCCCAACTAGCAATGTGACTGCGATGAATGGTCAGTCCTATTGCCGTACTTTCCATACCACAGCCATTATCGATGATAAAACCCAGGAAGTGAATGGTACAGCTTGTCGTCAAGCTGATGGGACTTGGAAATCGATTAAGGCTTAAGAATTTAATATTCGGTTCTACTACTCCGTTGGGCTTCGGCCTCACAATGACCACCCCTCAGCCGAACGGAGTATCTCTTAATAATTCCTCGCCTCAACAAAGTTATAATTAAACAATAGAGTGCGAGGGCTTATGAGAAATACAACAAGAAATAAGCTTTTCCTGCTACTAAAGTGTTATCTCTTCAGTACCTTAGCTGCTTTTTCGGTGCAAGCTTGCGCTGAATATGACCTCGTTTATTCTTCTCCAGATAAAACCAATTTGTGCATATCTTGCCATAAAAAGCCAACTAAATTTAAGAAATACGTCAGTAAAAAATTTTCTAAACACCGCTCTGATCATCGTTATGCCCGTCGCAGCAGTCTCTATGTCTCTTATCCTGTAGTATCCACTTGCCCCTGTAATGATTCCTGGAACCTCAATTTTTGCCAATGCTGCCCTCAACCGAACCGGGTTCGTACTCAATGGGGCGATTATGTCGTCTTTTCTTCTCGTCCCGCAGACCGTCGCTATGGAATCCACGAGGAAGAAGAAAATAGTTATAACCCGGATATGAGTACTGTAGATGATAGCGGCGCTGATTTGGAGATTAATGAATGAAGGTTGCGGGACGACGACAATGGAAAATTAAAATAAGTCTTGGGATAAGGTTCATTTTTTAAGGTGAAATGCCACCATTCTTTGGCATAGGGCACAAACCCTTGTTTGACCATAGCTTTATTCAAGATTTCGCGATTGTAATGGGCTAATCGGGAAATGGCTTCATAATCGACATGGGCCACTTCATCAAAGCAATCATAGCCACTACCCATATCAATACTATTATCGCGGAACCGTTGACGATAGGGCGCAAAACAGGCAACCAACTTTTGCCCGCGATAGTAGCTTGTTTGTTGGGGAACGGGGAGTGGAACAATAGTCAAATCCATGGTACTACCACGCGAGTGACCCGATTTTTCTGCCACATAGCCCAGCTTAAATACATCTGTCTTATTCACTTTGGGATAAAATTCCTGCTTAGTTTCTTGGTGCTGCAGATCCTTGCGCCACGCCATAAAATCATCGACCGCCATCTGGGGTCGATAACAATCGTAAACTTTTAAGGACAAGGAAGAACGCCGCAAATCGGCTTGCACTCGTTTCAAAGCCTCAGCCGCTTCTTGAGTTAAGATACAACTACTAGCCTGCTCATAACCTTTCACAGGCCGTCCAACAAAATTATGGTAACCTGCATAGCGCAGCTCTTGTATAATCGTCGGATCCACTGATTTCAAATAGACAAATCCCTGAGGTAAAAAAGCAGCCGCTAGAGATCCAGAACTCATATGCAGAAAAAACACGCCCCTTAAAATTTTCAGAAAATTTCGCATAGGACTTCCCTTTTTGTTCATTAGTTGGGTATTCTATCATTATCATGAATAAAAATCCGCCCAACATTGAACAGTTACATGAACTGCACACCCAAGGAAAATTGGACCAAGCCAAGACAGGTTATCTTGCTATTATCCAAAAGCACCCCAATCAAGTTGAAGCTTTGCATGCCCTAGGCATGATCTCCGTCGAGGAAGGAAATTTAGAAGAAGCCACTGATTACTTCAAAAAAGCGATGGGCTTCCAAAAGCATAACCCTCGACTTCCGCTCCATCTCAGCAATGTGCTTAAAATGCAAGGCCTCTTTTCTCAAGCCACTCAATTACTGATGGAAACTATCATTCAGTTTCCCGATTATCCACCAGCCTATAATAATTTAGGCACACTTTATTATGCCCAAGGAAAATTGACCGAAGCCATTCGCTATTATCGGATCGCTCTTGAAAAAGAGCCTCAATATATTGATGCCTATTACAATCTCGGTTTAGCCCTGATAAAAAGTGATAAATTAGAAGCCGCGCTAGAAGCCTTCCAAAAATTACTAGGCTTGGCTCCACAACATTCTGCAGCATGTTATCAGCTCGCTTCGATCACTATGCGCCAAGAAAAATGGGCAGAGGCTACTCAGCTATTCCTCGAATTGGCCTTGATTCATCCTCAACATGTGGAAACGCTGGTCAATTTAGCCACTTGTTATTTTAAACAAAGAAAGCTAAAAGAGGCTAAACATTACTATTTGCAAGCACTAGCTGAAAATCCCCAGGACAGACAAGTTCTTTTTAACCTAGCGGTGATCTGTACTGAACAAGGAGAAATTGGTGAAACTGTCCAACATTATCAGGAATTGCTTCGTCAGAATCCTGATGATTATGATGCGCATCATAATTTGGGCACGCTCTACTTCGCTAAAAAACAAATGGACTTGGCAGCACATCATTTTCAGCAAGCACTGCGAATTCAACCAGACCACCCTCCTCTAGAACATCTCTTAAAAATTATTCACGGTGATCAAAATCTGTTGGCCTCACCACCATCCTATCTTAAATCATTATTTGACTATTATGCGGATCATTATGAACCGCATTTATTAAATACCCTGGATTATCAAGTTCCGCAAATCCTGCATAAAGCTTTCCTCAGCTTGCATAAGTATAATGATTCCAAATTAGATATTTTGGATCTAGGTTGTGGAACCGGGCTCTGTGGAGAAGTTTTTAAATTTAACGCCGCCAGTTTAGTCGGCATCGATCTGTCCAGTAAAATGCTAGCAGTAGCTGCTGAAAAGAAAATTTATGATAAATTGATCTGTAAAGACTTGATAACCTATCTCAATACCCAAAATGCCTGCTTCGATCTCATTTTAGCTGGAGATGTCCTCGTTTATGTAGGCGATTTGTCAGAGGTGTTTAAAGGTATTCGCCAAGCCCTACGCCATCAGGGACTATTTATTTTCAATACCGAGATTAGCAAAGACCAGGAGTATCATATTAATCCTTACGGTCGCTTCGCCCACCACCAGAACTATATTGAAAAATTATGTGAGAACAATAACTTATCGGTAATATATCAGCAAACTGCCATCACTCGCCTACAAAATAATCAACCTGAATCAGGCTGTATTTTTATTCTTCAATTTTTATAAAATTTTAAGGTATTGTTAAGTTTCCTGGCTTACAATATAGCTCCTTAAAATTTAAACACTACTGGAGAGTAGTTATGGGAACAGGCGATACTACTTTTATCTACGGAGACAAAGAGCAAAAAGCTACCGGCTTTACTTTTAACCAACAGGTTGCCCCCCCTCTTCCCTATTACCACTTCGACACTTATGAAGCCTATGCTCTACGCATTAACAGTTTTATCGATGGTGCTCAATACGCCCTCATTTACCTGCCCGATTTATCTGATGATTTATATGAGCAAAAAAAAATTGCCCTTGACAATCTCCGTCGCGATAAGAGGAAAGAATTAGATAGATATAAAAAAGCTAAAGAAGGAAAACCTGCTCATTTCGAATCTGAATTACAACATTTTTACTACAAACAACTTCCCGAAATTTCAGGATTGGATCCTAAGCAACTTGCATTAGCAGAAGCATTTCATGTTTGGCAAGAAACAGAACGCCCCAAGCGCTGCTGTAAGCAAGTCAAGGACTTAAAACCAGGGGAATTAATTATAGAGCAAATTGATATTCCCAGAAACGAGCCCCTCACAGCTGAACAAAAATCAGAATTGATCCGCATCCATCGTGCCGATAGACCTCAATGGTTTCATGATCTACCGGAGTGGGCACAAAGGGCCTTGCAGAAAATTGTTCCCAAAGAAACGGAGGGGGACTGGAAAAAGTATGAAAAATGCCGACCAGCCACCTTGCGTCACATTCCCGGTGAAGCCAATGCAAGCACTCATCAGCTTCGAATCACTCATAAGAATGCTGAAGGAGAGAGTGTATTCACCTACAGCATGGAAAGACAGGCTACTCCTACCAGCTATCAAATCAAGGATCCCATAGAACGCCAACATTCTGCCAATGAAAATTTAAAACAAATGCTGGATTTTGCTCTACTATCCTCGCCTTCGCGTGGAGATGAATTTAAAGCAGTCTGGGACATTGATCCAACCACCTTAAATAAGCTTGGGCTCGGAATTCCCGTACTCATCGGCAGCTTACTCACACCCATACATCAGGCGGGATTTCTCGGTAAATTATTAGAATTCACCCGAGCCAACGGCAATGAAAATAATACAGAGTTAACCCGAGAAAAATTCCACGCTCTGATGCACTATCCTCGCCAACATCCGCAACTTGAGACTCTTTCTCTTAATATGAACAGATCTCAGGATCCTCAGCCTTGCCGTCCTTTTACCCTGTTACAGGATAGAGTCCAATTCCCTTGTTTTTTTATCAATGTTCCCGTCAATATATTAGGCATCCTGGTTAAACCCCAAGCTGAATTCGTGCAATTTCTCAATCAATTTTGTCAAATCACGGCCAGCAAGATTGAGGAACAAAAGCAAAACAACTCAGAGAGCAAGAGTGAAATCAATCAACGCTTGGCTCGTTTGCAAACCCTGCAATCCATTCATGAACAACTCCAAACTCTAGACAATCAGAAAATTAAAGATCGCAATCGAAATCTTTATTTAGCAGCGCTTTATGATGTAAGCACACGTTTAATGGCCGGCCTTTCAACATTCAACTGCATGAGTAATAAAGATCGTTCAGCGCATCTATTGATTATGGCTAGCACCATCCTGACCTATTGTGCTGAGCAACAAGCCCAAGGTAAGCCGCCAATCATTCCTGCTTACTCAGCCCAAGGTCCCGAGCGACAGCATTTTGTTGAGATTTTCTGTGATTTCTATCTCAGTGGCCACCACTTCTTACTGGCCAGTGATAACAGTCCTGGCGCAGCTGGCCTCAAAGATGGTGGGGTTTTGGATCAGGATATTGTTGAGCATTTACAAAGCATGCGAGTTCCTGATTCGACTAATAGCGATCCAAACCAGGTGGATAAACCTCCCTTTGACAAAAAAGACCTGCACGGAGCTTATGCCCAATCTGAACAAGTTGCTAATTTCAATAAACCCGGAAGCCTTTGGCAAAAATATCGCGAAAAAATTGGACGTTACGCTGCTATCGCTAGCATCTTTATCTTCACCCTGGTTGCACTCGGCCTAACTGTCAGTGGCGTTTTGAATCCCCTCGCCATCATTGTACCCTCTGTAGCCGCTCACTTAGGTACTATGGCCATACCGGTAGGCTTAGTCACCAATATTAGCCTTTTTGCTCTTGGCGGCGCATGTCTCTCTTTTGTGGCCTGCGCAATTAAAGATATTTGGAATATGCACTATGCTGCCCAGCTCCGTTTTAGACCTCAGTTCAAAAAGCTGGAACAAAACAATCAAAATAAAGCTAAACCTAGTGTTAATCATGATGAATCAAACAGCTCCAGCCCTGCTTTTTCTACTCCGGCCGAGATATATTACACGCTATCCCTACATAGTACGCCTTCTTCTTCCCGCACAACGCCATCTACATCTAATGCACAATTAGAAAAGGAAAGTGAAGAAAAACATTCTCCTGAGAGGCAATCTGAGTTGAAACCTAACTTGATAAACCCTATTATTGACGGTAGCCCACAACCTAATCTTAAAATTTAATCTAGCAAGGATGCTATGTTTCATCCCAAAGACCGTTATCAAAAAGGCTTTACTCTCATCGAGTTAATCTGTGTCATTATTCTACTCGGCATATTAAGTGTGGGCGCCTATCTTCAATGGCCAGGCTCGAGCATCAATAGCGGTGCCCAGGCTCAGCAAGTCGCCAATGATATGCGCTACACCCAAGCACTATCCATGACCAAGGGCAAACGCTACAGTTTTGTTATTACGTCATCAACCACTTACCAAATACAAAATAGCAGCGGCACAGCCATCATTACGGCTATGGGCGGCACTACCACTACGTTAAATACGGGCCTCAGCTTTGGCACCTTAAGTAATTTACCCAATAATCTTGTGACTTTTGATGGCAATGGCATCCCCTATTCGACCACTGGCACACCGGGAACCGTTTTAAGTGCTACCGCCTCTATCCCCATCACCGGGGGGAGCATTACACAGACAATCACCATCACCCCGATGACAGGCCGCATTCTGGTTCAATAAGCTTGGGATTTCGGGAAAACAAATTCTGGGTAAAACGATGTAACTCATTTGCATGATTTACAGCAAGTAAGGAGATGATAATACACACACAACCAGACCAAGTCCAAGCAGACATGGTCTCTGCCAATAAAACTACTCCCATCAATACACTGGTCACTGTGATCAAATAAGTAACCATGGAAGCCTTAAAAGCGCCTATTCTTTTGATTAACAGGCAATAGATATATAAGCACAGCCCTGTACTCACAATACCTAGCCAAAAAAGTGCAGCCAATTCCCCTAAATTATTGGGAGCACTCCAAGCATGGATATCATTGGTTCCCAGTTTAAATAATAGCATGCAGGCCAAGGAAACTGCCGCGGCCATGCCGGCAATTAAAATAGGGTCCTGAGTTTTGGAATAGACTTTCACATAATTTGCCGCCAAACCATAAGAAAAAGCCGTACCGATCATAGCCATGACACCTAAGATTTGAGCTTGCAGATGCAAGGCATCATAATTAATCAAAATCACGCCTAACAGACCCAAAAGTACACTAAGGAAATTAAAGAAATTAAAATTTTGCTTGTTTGCAAAAAAGAAATAACCTAATAAAAATGAAAAAAGAGGTGTCATTCCATTAATAACCGCTGCTAATGAAGTAGAAACCGTCTTCTCTGCTTCTGTAGTCAAATAACATGGCAGAGCCATATTAAAAATTCCTACAATCAAGCCATCCCATAACAAGGCTCGGAAGTTTATTATTTTCAAACGTAAGAATTTGGCCAATAAAAATAAAGATAAAGTTCCTATCAAAGCTCGATACAGCACCAAGTCAATTGAAGTTAAACTCGCCAAGAGAATTTTAATCAAATAAAGCGAAACACCCCAACCTAGGGTGCCCAAAAATATAAACAATAGCATATTTATCATTGAAACTTACTCCATTAATTGTTTTAGGTGAATTAGTAATTGCGGAAATTGGGTATATCCGGCCTCTGCATTCATATGTCCTGCTTGAGAAATTATTATTCTTTTGGCGCCCAAGTGTTCCGCAATATACTCAAAATTCTCTCGAGACACATAAGGGTCATTATTGCCGTGATAACACACAGATTGCTTGCTCCGGCTTTGAATTAAAGGCCAATTAAAATCAGTGGAAAAAAAATCCTTATTTATCCTGTCAAACTTATCAATACCCACACTACCGATAAATGCACCCACTAAAATCATTGCCTTGATTCTGACAGGATAGAATTCTAAGCACCTTAGAGCAAAAGCGGCACCCAAACTATGTCCAATCAAGATGGTGTTAGCATTCATCCATGGAAAACCCTCTTGATCAAACACTTTGATCCAAGCTGCCAAGCTTTGCCCCTGAGGTGTTGGAAATCGCGGCACTCGACAAGAAATACCATAAGCTTCGAGTTCTTTTTTCATCCATCCAAACCAGTTTTCTTTAGGATGACCATAAGCACCATGAATAATAATAACGTTGACAGCTAAGCCTCCCTTATCTGATCCTCTTGAAAAACCACACTTCGCTTGGGAAGTGTGGTTTCAAACTCCAGCATTTCATCCGCTTGTTGGAGCGATTTAATCAAAGCCTCATAATTATCATTTTTCATCACAACATGGCCGAGACGACCCAAAGGCTTGGGAAAAGCTGGGATAGGCTGATCACTTTCGTAATAAAAATGAAGCTCTACGATAGGCAGCCTTCCCAATTCTTCCAGGCCTTTTATCTTTGAATAAGATTCTATTTCGGGCCGATAAAAAAAGCGGATGCCCGCATAAGAATTGCCCAGTACCGGCATCTCAAAATGCTGACCCAAATAAGCAGCTAAGATAGCATCATAATAATTAACATCTCTGGCTATATTGATCAGGTCGCCAATGCGATCACCGGCCAAACGAGCAGCAATCTCCATTAAGACAGGTTGACCCTCTGCCGTGATACGCAGTTCCGCATGAAAGGGACAATGTCTGGCACCTAACACTTTAATAACAGCAGACAAATAAGATTCAATTTTTTGCTTGAGACAGGAATCAATGGGAACATTAACAACATGACCAATTTCGATAAATTCACGCTCATCAGCCACAAATTTTTCAGTGACACTAAAAAATTGAATTTGATCAATTTGAACAACGCCTTCCACGCTATATTCCTTACCTGCGATATATTCCTCAAGCAGCATCGCATTAGCCAAGCGGTGCCCCCAAAGCACATCCCGCCCCTCTAAAATCCGATTAGCCGCAACTTCAGCCTCGGGAAGGTCATTAACTTTCTTAACATGCACACTGCCCGCAGCATCAATCGGCTTACAAACAGCTGGCACGCCAAGTTCTTGGAGGGTCGACGACAATTCAGAGGCATTGCGAATCAAGAAAAATCTTGGAACATTTAATCCTGCTTCCCGCATAGCCAAGCGCATTTGATCCTTTGCTCGTAACTTCATGACCACCCCAGGATCTATTCCAGGGACTTGTAACTCATGACTTAATTTTGAAGCTATCGGCACAAAATATTCAAATCCTGGAATAACTGTGTATTTCGGCTCCCACCGAACGTCTGTTTCGGTCTCCGGCGAACGCCGATTCCGGTTTATCCCGAACGCCCATTTTGGTTTTAGTCGAACACTGATTTCGGCCTAGTCGAACGCGTATTT